>MKWU01002048.1_pt1 | contig 31941 bp, 14 predicted proteins | sample 809101 | NCBI WGS metagenome assembly MKWU01 (sample SAMN05860141, study PRJNA318959) | sponge metagenome | host: Aplysina aerophoba | place: Slovenia: Piran, Adriatic Sea, Gulf of Piran | collected 2013-05-07
CGTGGCTCTCGGTCGCCGGCGGCAACTCCGTGATGCCGCCGTGGGTGAGACACCAGTTTCCCGAGACGGGCCGTCTTGTGCGCCGCCTGCGCGAGCAGCCCTGCCATGACTCGGGCTGCGACTGGTGCCGGGAGAGACATGACTCGCAGAGGGAACTGAACAGGTGGCTCGGCTTTGACGAGTATCGGCCGGAGCCAGCGGACGTTGACGGGCGGTCACTGCAGCAGTCGGTAGTCGAGGGGATGATGAAAGGCAGCAGCGCGCTCGCCATATTGCCCACAGGGACTGGCAAGTCCGTCTGCTACCAGGTGCCTGCGCTGTCTCGCTACGACAAGACGGGCGCGCTGACCGTCGTCATCTCTCCCCTGGTGGCTCTCATGGCTGATCAGGTGTTGGGGCTGGAACGTAGGGGCGTCTTCTCTGCAGTGACCATCAACGGGCTGCTGTCGATGCCGGAACGCGGTGACGCGCTGGACAAGGTGCGCCTCGGTGATGCGAGCATGCTGATCATCTCCCCGGAGCAGCTGCGGAGCGTTTCCGTCAGGCGCGTGCTCGAACAGCGTGAGATAGGGTACTGGGTATTGGACGAGGCACACTGTCTCTCAAAGTGGGGGCACGACTTCCGGCCTGACTACAGGTACATCGGACGCTACATCCGAGAGAGGGCGGGAGAGGAGCCTGTCCCGCCGGTGCTGTGTCTCACAGCTACGGCCAAGCCCGATGTCATGAGAGACATAGTGGACTACTTCTCCGATGAGCTGGATCTAGGCTTGAGGGTCTTCGACGGTGGCTCGCATCGGCCCAACCTCGAGTTCGCGGTCGTAAAGACCGCCGAGGGCGAGAAGTTCGAGCATGCTTACCAGATCATATCGAGGGACCTGCTTTCGGGAGGAGAAGGCGGCGCGATAGTCTACTGTTCCACGCGGCGCAGAACACAGGAGATGGCCGAGTTCCTGCAGGAGAAGGGCGTCAGCGCCGGATACTACCACGGCGGTCTGTCTCCCGAGCTTAAGAAGGACGCGCAAGAGGGGTTCATCGATGGGGAACTGCAGGTAATCGCAGCCACTAACGCGTTCGGGATGGGCATCGACAAGCCGGACGTGAGGCTTGTGATTCACGCGGACATCCCCGGTTCGCTTGAGAACTATCTGCAGGAGGCGGGGCGGGCCGGGCGTGACAGGGCTTCGGCACGCTGCGTGCTGCTCTACACATCCGAGGACGTCGACAGGCAGTTCGGCCTCTCAGCAAGTTCCAGGCTGAGCCGACGGGAGATACAGGGTGTGCTGAAGGCCCTTCGCAACATCGATAACAGGAGACGTCTGAACGGCGAGGTGATAGCGACTCCGGGGGAGATACTCAGGGAAGATGAGGACCTGGACTGGGAGAGGGACTCCGCTACGGACGACACTCGCGTGAGAACGGCGGTGTCGTGGCTGGAGGACGCGGTGCTGCTCACTCGCGAGGAGAACCATGTCAGGATATTCCCGTCGTCGCTGCGCGTGAAGTCGCTGGATGAGGCTCAGGCCAGGATCAGAGGCAGCAAGACCAACGAAACGTACCGCGTGAAACTGCTCTCAATCGTGCGGGCGCTGCTCGAGTCGGACCCCGATGACGGGGTCTCGACGGACGAACTCATGATGGCGTCCGGGCTAAGCGGGGAGGAGGTGCGCAAGGCGCTCCACGACCTGGAAGAAGTTGGCATTGCCAACAACGACACCGTTCTGACTGCGTTTGTCCACCGGGGAGTGCAGCGCGCGTCTGAGGTCAGGTTCAGGCAGGCTGCGGACCTTGAGCAGGCTACGATCGACCTTCTGCGCGAGACCGCGCCCGACATGGGAGTCGGCGACTCCACCCAGCTGTTCCTGCGCGGGACCACTCAGCGCTTGCAGGAGGAAGGGCATTCGAACGCGCTGCCTGAGAGAGTCCGCAGGATACTGAACAGCGTTGCGGCCGACGGACGTGGTGAGGGCGGCAGCGGCGGCAGCCTATCCGTCCGTGGACGCGATTCAGACACCCTGCAAATGACGCTGAGGCGCGAGTGGGGCGCCCTGTCACGCACCGCGGAGATCAGGCGAGCCGCTGCCGGCAGGCTCCTTGAACATCTGCTTTCTACCTTGCCACAGGGGGCCAGGGGAGTCGATCTTCTGGCAGAGACCACAATGGGCAAGATGGGTGATGCCATACGCACGGACATCACGCTGAGAAGCACACACAATCCCGTTCGCCTGATGGAGCGCGCGCTTATGTGGCTTCACGAGCAGGAGGTCATACGGCTTAACAGGGGACTGACGGTGTTCCGGCCGGCGATGACTATCCGGCTGGATAGCGACAGGCGCCAGTTCACAGCATCCGACTTCGCTCCACTGAATATGCACTACGACGAGCAGACTATCCAGGTCCACATCATGGACCGCTACGCCCAGGCAGGCCTTGAATCGATGGCTGATGCGCTGCGGCTGGCAGTGGACTACTTCGTTATGCCGCAGGATGACTTTCTCGAGCGCTGGCTGCCCGTTCCCGGAACCGAGCTGACCCGGCAGACCACCGGAGAGTCGTGGCACAAGATCGTGGACAGTCTCAGGAACCCCCATCAGCGCCGTATTGTCGTGGACGACCGTGAGAGCCCGAACGTGCTGGTGCTCGCGGGCCCGGGCTCCGGGAAGACCAGGGTGCTGGTTCACCGCATTGCCTACCTGGTGCGGGTCCGCCGCCAGAATCCGCGCTCCATCCTTGCGCTGGCATATAATCGGCATGCGGCCGTGGAGATTCGCCGCCGCCTCGTGGAGCTCATCGGGGACGACGCACGCGGCGTCATCGTGCTCACCTGCCATGCTCTTGCTATGAGGTTGACCGGTGCGAGCTTTACCGGCAGGGCCAACCGGCTAAACGAGCCTGACTTCAGGGGTGTGCTGAAACAGGCGACGGCACTTCTGCGAGGAGACGGCATGTTGCCGGAGGAGGCCGACGAGTTCAGGGAGCGTCTGCTTGCGGGCTTTCGCTGGATACTGGTGGATGAGTACCAGGACGTGGAAGCTGACCAGTACGATCTCATATCGGCTCTGGCGGGCAGAACACTCAGCGAGTCTGACGACAAGCTGAGCATCTTTGCGGTGGGCGATGACGACCAGAACATCTACTCGTTCAGCGGAGCTTCGGTGGAGTTCGTTCGTCGCTTCGAAGCAGACTATGACGCGCAGCCCCTCAGTCTTACCCAGAACTATCGCTCAACGAAGCACATCATCTCAGCGGCGAACGCCGTGATAGAGCCGGCCCGCGACCGGATGAAGGCCGATTCTCCGATCGAGATAGACCGCAGACGATCAAGAGAGCCTGACGGCGGCGAATGGAGTCTCATCGAGCCGGTTGGACAGGGTAGGGTGCAGATACTGCCCGTCGGCAAATCGCCCGTCAGCCAGGCCCAGGCGGCTGTAGCAGAGCTGAAGCGAATGGCCGGACTGGACCCCGACTGGGACTGGTCCAAATGCGCTGTGGTCGCCCGCAACTGGAGCTTCCTGGATCCCGTGCGCGCCCTGTGCGAGCTCGAGGGGATACCCGTGCAGATGGCAAACGAAGAGTTCTCCGGTATCTGGTTCTTGCGCGAGACACGCGCTCTGCGTGACTGGCTGGAATCGCGCGAATCAGGGCTGATTGCGAGCAATGACATCGGTAAGTTCCTGCTGAGTCTGCATCCCAGTCCCTGGGTGGACGTGCTGCTGGACGGCGTCGGCGAATACGAGGAGGAGACCGGCGGCGCCGAGAACCCCGTCGACCACTTTATCGAGTGGCTGGCGGAGTGGGGGCGGGACAAGAGACGTCGCCAGCACGGACTGATGCTGCTCACGGCTCACCGCGTGAAGGGGCTTGAGTTCGACCATGTCGTTGTTCTCGACGGCAACTGGCAGAACGTGTCGCGTGGGGAGGACAGAGACGCTCCCAGGCGGCTCTACTATGTCGCTATGACCCGTGCCAGAAAGACGCTCGCACTCGCGCGAATGCCCGCTCCGCACCCGATTCAGGATGCCTTGAGGGACCTGCCCTCTGTGCTGCGCCGCACAGAGCATGTGGGATTTTCTTCGCCGCCGCAGGAAGAGCTGTCCCGCAGTTACAGGAGGCTGAGTCTACGGGATGTATTTCTGAGTTATGCCGGGTATAGAAGGCCGGATGACCCAGTTCATGGGGCCATAGCCGCCCTCTCGGTCGGTGACAGTCTCGATGTTCGGAAGGGATCGCGTGGACGGTGGGAACTGCTGAACTCAGACGGAATCGTTGTTGGGCAACTCGCTGGCAGCTACACAATACCCGATGGGATGCGAGTGAAAGTTGCGACCGTAATGGCGCTGGCAGTCTGGGAAAAGGCCAATGCCGAACCGGAGTATCAGCAGGGAATCAAGTGCGACAGATGGGAAGTTGTAGTTCCCGAGTTGGTGCTTGAGCCTCTGGGCTCTCCGAGTTGAGAATGTAAGATGGGAGATCAGGCTTGTCTCTCAAATCCGGCCGGCTTCAGATTGTGAGCCAGCGAACCCGGGGCATTGCTTTCATGATCGAAGGCTTGTAAGGATGCGGCTCTCCTTTCTTTCAAATGCGCGTTCAACGGGCATGCAATGACGAGATGGGAAGGTCCGTCCATGAGGCGACTAATCACACAGTAGGAGAACCTGGAAGTGCTCGAGAACGACGATATAGGCTTGGCGCCTACGTTCTCAATTGTCGCCGAACATCGAACGGCATTTTTCTGATACCATGATTTACTGGCAGGACTTTCCGTTGAACCGCATAAGACGTTGATTGTCTACGGCGGCACGTAGTTATATTCCCACCCTTCGGCCATGTGATAGCTATGCAGCTTTTTGCCCATAAGAAAGATCAGTACATAGTCGCAAGCCTTGCGGCGCTGGCGTTCGCCGTACTGATATTTCTCTGGATGTGCTTGGAAGTGCCAACTTACCCGTCCCCGTCGGTGTGGGCCCTGACCGCGTTTGCCATCTATTTGCCAATTGTTTGCCTGGCCTCGGTGTTCCGCTCGCTCGTCACCGATGTTCGAACTGCACCTGCAAAGGCGCTAAATTACGCCACCATTGCGTCGCTGTCATTGGCACGGTATTCGACAGGATTCGGCCGGGCTCTTCTCTGGGTTGCTCCCTCCTTAGTGACATCCCTGCAATGGGCTCATTCACTGCGTCTTCTGGCACTGCATAGCCAGTGGCACCCTAGCACCAATCCCCAGCTGGAATAACCTCCCTCTTCAGGTTCACTCCGCCTGATTGTTTCCCTGCGTGATCAAGAGTAGGCACTGTCGCGCTGTATCTGGAATCAGACTGTCCGCCACCACGAGCGCCTCTTGCGTCTGAGGATTAAACCCCATCGCTCGGCATACCAAGAGAATGACGCTTGGGTGATCTGGGCATACTCCCCTGAAAGTTGCCGGTCGGCCTGTCCAAGGAAGTGACTGATGGCCAGCGAGAAGGGACATTAAGAACTTGCGGAGGGGATCTGTCACAGCGATTTCAATCAGATCTTCAGGAGAGTAAAGATGCAAGTCCAAAAGTACTTAAGAGAGATAGAACAGGAATGCCATGTGACTGTTCTCTTCGCAGTGGAGTCGGGTTCCAGAGCCTGGGGGATAGATTCGCAGGATAGTGACTATGATTGCAGGTTCATCTACATGCACGAACCTGATTGGTACGTGTCCATAAGGTCTCCTAGGGACGTCATCGAGCGATTCTACGAAGAAAGGCTGATAGATATATCTGGGTGGGACATTCGCAAGGCTCTATTCTTGCTCGTGAAGGGCAACCCGTCACTGTACGAGTGGTTCAGATCTCCTATCATCTATCGAGATGAACCTGAGATGGAGATCGTGAAGAAGCTGTCAGTGCAAATGGAGAATTCTGTAGCAGCTAGGCATCACTACCTCGGCCTACTACAGTCTACCTACAAGCGCTATCGGAAGTATGACAATGTGGTACTTAAGAAGTATCTCTATGCCGTCAGACCGGCTCTGGCACTCAATTGGCTCAGAGTGTACGGTGAAATTCCGCCTATTTATCTACCTGCAATGAGAGCTGGCTTGAGCTTCACTGCTGAGTTGGATGAGACTCTTGACGACCTGATTAGCAAAAAGAAGGCCGGAAGTGAGATGTCAGAAGGGCCCAGAATTCCTATCCTGCATGAGTTCATCGAGGATGCTCGCGATTGGGCGTTAAATGCAGAGCCGAAGAAATTTAACTGGAACCACCCGGATAGGTTCGAGCAAGCAAATGAGGCGTTGAGGGAGTTGGTGAAGAGTAGTGATGTGAACGGCGGAGTAGCGGTGTCCCATGTAGGTGGCTCGTAAGCCTGATTATGGTGTCGCTGTTCAGAGATTAGCAACCGTCTTCATTGTTAAGGCCTGAGAGTGGTCGGATCCCAGTGAACACCGGTCCTTGACATAGAGTTGAGGATGGTCAGCAGCTTCCGGGCATACGCGGTGAGAGCTACCTTCTTCGGCTTTCCGGCTTCAAGTAACCTCTGGTAGAAATCGCGCAGCACAGGGTTGCTCCGACTGGCCACCAGCGCTCCCATATACAGAGTCGAGCGTACTGTAGCCCGGGCCACCCCAGACGGAACGCTTGCCTCGATTTGGTCCGCTGTACCGATAAGAGGGCGCCACACTGACCAGAGCGGCGATCTGCTTGCGGTTGAGTGTGCCCAGCTCAGGAAGATACGCGAGTAGTGTCAGCGACACTTGCGGTCCCACACCGGGTACGCTTCGAAGCAGGTCGTCCTTCCGGTGCGGCACGACCAGAGCTGTTCTTCTCCGCCACGAGGATTTCCACCACCTGTTTTCTACGCGCCAACACGGCTCCGAGCGCCGGCGTGTCGGTGTTCCGTAGGGGCCGCATCGGTGGACGTACTGCTTCCCCGAAGTGCGCCAGAACCTGAGTGTCCAGTCTGTCAGTCTTCGCCAGACGGCCTATCGACTTGGCGAAGTCTCGCACCTGGCGGGGGTTGACGACAGCAACTGGTAGAGTTGCCGCAGCCAGAGCTGCCACCAGCGGAAGCTCCAGACCACCCGTGGACTTCGTAATCACGCCTACCGGCTCGAGATCCTTAAGTAGAGCGATCAGGTCATCGACGCCGGCTTTGTCATAGGACACGCTCCAGCTTCTACCAGTGGGGCGTACCGCGACATCTACCTGCTCCTTGGACACATCAATGCCGACATAAGTTGGTTCCTGAGACATATTCGCCTCCTTCATATTGGCCCTGCCTTGCAGATACGGGCTTGGTTAGCCCGGGCAACCGTTCGGGCTCTTCTGGAATGAGTGCGGCGACCCTCGCTAATCCATGGCCTCCCACGACCAATGTCTGGTCGGTCTGCCGCACTCGGAACCTGCTTCGTTAGAGAATTACCCCATACATGTCAAAGATACAATGTCCGCCATTTACATTCGGGCTAGTTGCCAACTGAAGCAGCTTTGCTTCCTATATCTTGAGGTAGGCCCAATGGGGCGTATAATGGGTTCACTTGAGCCTCCCGAAATCCCCTTCTTAGCTGAAGTTCTTCCCTTCCGCTTTCTGTCGACGATACTGAGAGTCGCCGAGTGTTTCCCTCCGCTACGACCCAATCTATCATCACTTGCAGAAAGTCAATTGGCCATCGAGAATAGACTAACCATTACCGGAGCACCTACGTGAATATTAACGAAGAACACGACGCGCGAGTGAGATCTGCGGCCTTCGATTGGTTGACAGAGCAGGTTTCCTTGCACGGAGATGTGCTGCCCCGGAGTGTTCTAAGCGAGGGGTTCACCTTCGATGGTGCTCGTGTTCCCCTTGTAGCGCCACAAGGGATCTTCAAGCCCGCAATAATGGAAACTCCTCTCACTATCACGACTTCGCCAAATAGCCCCTACGAGGACGTGATTGGACAAGACGACCTGCTGCAGTACCGATACAGAGGAACCGACCCAAACCACCGCGACAATGTTGGCCTTCGATTCGCGATGAAGGAAAATCTTCCGCTGATTTATTTTCATGGACTGGTTTCGGGAAGGTATCTAGCTTGGTGGCCCGTGTACGTTGTTCGCGACAGGCCTCACGACCTAGCATTTTCCGTTGCGCTTGACGATGCCATTCACTCGAACCTATTCTCCCGTTCGGAAGAGATTTCGATAGAACTCACTACGGTGAGGCGAGAGTACGCTGTGGCTGTGGCGAGGCGACGCCTTCACCAGAGGGCTTTTAGAGAGCGAGTCCTCCGTGCCTACAGAAATCAGTGTGCCTTTTGCCGTCTGCGCCACACCGAACTGCTGGACGCCGCTCACATCATCCCTGACTCAGAGCCGGAAGGGGAGCCTGTAGTCAATAATGGAATAGCCCTCTGCAGGTTGCACCATGCAGCTTTCGATCGATACTTTCTGGGAGTCCGGCCCGATCATGTTATCGAGATACGTTCGGATATCTTGGCAGAAAGCGATGGTCCGACTCTGCGGCACGCGATTCAGGGCCTACACGGAATGCCAGTCATATTGCCAAACGCGCTCCAAGACAGGCCATCGCGAGAGTTCTTGGCCAGAAGGTATGACAGGTTCGTTGAATTGGCCAGCACCCGGTGATTAGAGCAGCAAATTCCTATTCTGCAAAGGTAAGCGACTAAGGCTATCTGAGCCACAGTGACGTAGTTGCAGGCTCCCGTCACCTAACGCTCGAAGAATTGTTTCGCATGCTGTACTGGATGGTCCCTTGCCCTGCCCGATTGGCGATTACCACAGGACCGGTTGCGTAGAGATGGAATCGCTGAAGCCAATAGTGCATCAAAATCTCGCCAGATTTGAGCCAGCCCACAGCATTCCGAAAACATGACGCCGACCGGATGTGCCTTATTCTGTAAACCGAGGACTGCACCTGATTGAAGGGTCGGAACTTCGTAGAAGCCATTTTCATTCTTTCTGGCCTGGATAAGATTAATCTCAAGACGAATCATATCCGAATGTTCGTTTGTTCAATCAAAAGTTCCTTGATGCCCGAGATCTCGTTGCATTCGTGTCAGTACTTGTCACTGACACTGCAGAATTAGATACTTCTGCCATTGACCGCTTCAGGGGCAGCGAACCCTTACCCGAGGCATCTTTGGCCTTAGCGGTCGTTTTTGGATTGGGACTCCTAGGATTTATGCGATATGAGCGTTCGGGCCCGCACAAGTAGTTGCTCACAGATCGCCCCAAATTCTCAAGAATAGCCGAAGAATCTCCTCAGGTCGTCCAAGGACTTATGGTTAACAGAGAGTCATTCAAGTACAATCCTAACCCACTGACAATGTGCCACTCTGGCTTTGATAGCAAGGCTAGTTCGGCTAGGGGCTCATGGAGGTGATGGATAGCGATAGCCTGCTCAGCTACGTGTTCCGACTTAGCGCTGCGGTCCTAGAGGACGCTGCCACGAACGCCTTGTTTAGCATCCTGGTCCGATCTGGCAATTGGACCAGAATGGTACTATAGAGTCCTTTGGCTTTCGGCTTCGCTTGTGGGCCAAACGATGTTCCAGCCAGAAGTAATCACGCGGACAGGCTGACTCATGCATGGCTATTGTGGACCAAAAACATCAGCTGAAGCAATGATGAATTCGCAAAGTGAGTGTTCCCTGCTTGCAGCGAGCGACGACTACCTCAAATGTCGGAAATTGAAGGACTACACAGGAAACACAGCTCTCCTGGTAATGGGGGTAAATCCGGTGAAATGCCTTCCTCCATCTCAATGTGAAGGACTGATATGACAGTCGCACAGGCCATCCTGTCAGAATATCCCAACTTAAGCCCTGCGCAACGCGCCATAGTTGGCCATTACGACGGGCCGTTGCTTGTAGTGGCTGGTCCGGGTTCTGGAAAAACCCACAGCATTGTCCTCAGGGCGCTCAACTTGTTGCTGCACGAGAAAGCTCTGCCACGGCAAGTCGTATTATGCACGTTTACAGAGAAAGCGGCTTTCGAGATGCGAGATCGGCTTTCGGCCGCGGCCCAGAAAGTGAATTATGCCGGAGACTTGTCCGAGCTATCTGTCTCGACGATCCACGGACTGTGCAATGACATCCTCACTTCGCACCGTCACAGAACACGACTGGGTAACAACTACGAGATACTTGACGACCTCACTCAGTTGCTGTTCATCTTCGAGCACTTTGACGAAATCGTTGGGACGGGTCAGGATGGCTTCTACTTAGGTAAGTGGAAGACGCGTTGGACAGCCATCCAAGGCGTGCGAAATTACTTCAACAAAATGTCTGAGGAGTTGGTGGAGCCTGGCAGGCTTGAGGAATCCGACAATGCCTTCCTACGGCAGTTGGTTCGGTCTTATCTTGTCTATCGACGCATCATGGAAGAGAACAATTTTGTCGATTTCGCACACCTCCAAACGACGGTGCACGAATTGTTGATGGATCCCATGAATAGGCTGGCCGTCGCAGACGACATTCGCTACGTATTGGTGGACGAGTACCAGGACACAAACTACGTTCAAGAACAGCTACTTCTCAAACTCACGGAAAACCATCGGAATCTGTGCGTGGTTGGCGACGAAGACCAAAGCCTATACCGATTTCGTGGTGCAACGGTTCGCAATATACTGGAGTTCCCACAGCGTGTGGACAATTGCGATGTCATCAAATTAACCACGAACTACCGATCTCATAGAGATATAACTCGCCGCTACGACAAGTGGATGGCCTCCGCGGACTGGTCCAACCAGCACGGTGTCTCTTTCCGCTATGACAAGGTTATTGAGCCGAATGCCGAGGTGAACTACCCGAGCTATCCGGCTGTGTTTGCAATCTGGGGAAATGACCGAAACGACGAAGCTCGTCGATTTGCCAACTTGGTGGAGCATTTAAAGCAGAATGAGGTGATTACGGACTACAGTCAGGTTGCACTCCTGCTGCACAGCGTGCGCCAAGAGCATAGTGGGTCATACATTAAGGCCCTTGAGGAACGGGCTATCAAAGCGTTCTGCCCTCGTGCTCGCGCCTTCTTCGACCATGAGGAAATCCGTGACATGGTGGCATGTCTCGCCATGATCTTCGGATGGCATGGAACCGGACGAGAGAATGTGTCGGGTGCAACGGCCGCTCTGGCCAACTATGTTGACAATGCAATAGTATCAATCGCCAAGCGCTTCAAGCAGAACGGTCCGCTTTCCGACATGCTACGCGGATTGGTCGTCGAAATCGCTGGCGTCGAAGAGGGGCAGGCATTGGATTCTAGGCCTGCAGATTTCTTCTATCGGCTCTTGTCGGTGGAGCCTTTCCTCAGCGCGGTGACCAACGAGAATGCTGCCCGCAACCTGGCGGTTCTCTCTCAACTCCTCAACACCTTCCAGAGGTACTACCGTTACACAGTGGTCACTCATCGAAATCGCGAGTTTCTTCGACTACACCTGTTTAACAGCTTCTTGCGCCTACTCTACGATGGCGGCATTAACGAGTACGAAGACCCCGATCAGCCATTTCCTAAGGGTCACGTTCAAATAATGACAATCCACCAAGCCAAGGGATTGGAGTTCCCTGTGGTTATAGTCGGTTCGCTCTCGACACAACTATCGAGCCCGAAGCAGATTGACCGGGATTTAGGCCCATTCTACAACCGCCCTCCTTTTGAGCCGGAGACCCGCATTACCAATTTTGATCGTATGCGACTCTACTATGTCGCTTTCTCGCGACCACAAGATGTACTGGTGCTGACTGCGCACGAACCTCCTAAGGAACACTTTGCACCCATTTGGCAAGGCTTGCCTCAGTGGCCGTATGTTGAAAAGAACTCTCTTGATGTGCAGCGATTTCAGCTACAGGAACGAATGCCGGTCAAGAAAAGCTACAGTTTCACTGGGGACCTAAAGATTTACGAGACCTGTCCTCGCCAGTACCAGTTCTTCCGAGAGTACGATTTCACGCCATCGCGGTCGGCTGTCATTTTCTTTGGACTACTCGTGCATCAAACTATAGAGGAGATTCATCGAATCGTCATAGACGGTCACCTTCATTCGCTTAATGAAACTCTCATCCGTGAGCTATTTGAACAAACATTCCGATTTCTATGCCTAAGTGACGTCAGACAGATAGGAGATGCGGCAAAGAAAGCGGCTTTCAAGCAGGTTATGGACTACTTCAATCAAAATCAGAGCGAGATGCAGCGGGTCATTCAAACTGAAGTTGACGTGTCATTGGAGAAGGACGACTACATCCTTATTGGCAAGGTAGACCTCTTACTTGGGGGTGATGGTAAACTGGAACTTCTGGACTTCAAAACATCACCTCGACCCACGGGAAGTCCTGAACTCATCACGGCTTATGAACGACAGCTATGCACCTACGCCCACATTCTTGAAAAACGATATGGGCGGCAGGTCGATCGAATGCTCCTGTACTGGACTTCTGAACCTTGCAAGGAAGATGCACTGATGGTAGTGCCGTACGACCCGTCTCATGTCGACGAAGCAGGTCGACACTTCGACAAAGTCGTCGAGCTCATACAATTAGAAGAATTTTCCATCAAGGAGCCCCCTGAACCCAGTATCTGTAAGGAGTGCGACCTCCGTGTTCTATGTCATGCTGAAGGCGTTGTCGCCAACCTGGAGGACTAATAGTGCCGTCCGATTATGAAACCATTCGAGCAGAGAACAAATTACGCTACGGCACGGATATTGGGCGCATTGGCCACATGCTTCTCGCTAACCGTTACGATGATCGAACTCACTTTATCTTTGAGCTTCTCCAGAATGCCGAGGATGCTATGGCAAGACGAGAAGAATGGAAGGGGGAGCGTGCAGTTGAATTCTCACTCTTGCCCGACGCCCTCAATGTAACCCACTTCGGCAAACCGTTCGATGAGGATGATGTCCGCGGGATATGCGGGATTGGCCAGAGTACTAAAGACCTGACGGATATCGGTAGATTCGGAATCGGCTTCAAGTCAGTCTACGCCTTTACCGACAGTCCGGAGATACACTCTGGCAGAGAACACTTCGCTATAGACTCGTTCGTATGGCCACGAGCGATTGCGGGCGGCCCTCTTCCAGATGGGAGGACAGAAATTCGCCTACCGCTTCGCAAGGACGATCCCGGAGCAGTATCACAGATCCAAATGGGGCTGAAGCATCTCGGTCCAAGGACGCTTCTCTTCCTGAGGGAAATTGATGAAATTTCATGGTCTATCAATGGGGAACCAACGGGCATGTACCTGCGCGAGAGGTCCAATGATCTCGACAGTAGAGTTAGCGAAGTGATGGTAATCGGCCAGGATAAAGCGAAGGACGAGGACGAAGAAGAACACTGGCTCATCTTCTCCCGCCCGGTTTCCAACGACGAAAGTGACAAGGGCTTCGTGGAAATCGCATTCTCTTTGGAGCAGAGCGAGGGTAGTGAGAATTGGTCGGTCAGACGGATAACGGACTCTCCTCTCGTTGTTTTCTTTCCGACGGTTCTTTCAACAAACCTCGGATTCTTGCTTCAGGGCCCTTATCGCACAACGCCGAGTCGTGATAATGTTCCCGTGGGCGACCCCTGGAACAAATATCTTGTCCAAGAAACTTCCACTCTGCTAATTGATGCCTTGCGGGAACTAAGGAGTCTCGGCCTATTAGACGTGTCCGCCCTACGAAGCCTACCTCTGGACTCCTCTCGATTCGTTGAGGGTAGCAGATTCGCTCCCCTATTCTCCTCGGTTCGGAACGCCTTGATGAAGGAATTTCTGCTCCCTAGTTACAAAGCCGGATTTGTAACTGGACTGAATGCCAAGATAGCTCGTACCCAAGACTTGCGCGATCTCATCGGAACAAAGCAGCTAGTTGAGCTCTTTCAGTCTGACGATGAACTCGCATGGCTGAGCGAAGAAATCACAATTGACCGAACCCCAGACCTTAAAATGTACTTGACGGAGGAACTTGATATAGACGAGATCACCCCCGAGTGGTTGGTGCCCAAGTTGACGGAACCTTTCCTGGAAGCGCAACCAGACGAGTGGATCGAGCGCCTATACTCCTTTTTGAACGGGCAGGGCGCACTTTTGCGGAGGCTGAGAACTATGCCCCTGATTAGGCTCGAGGATGGTTCCCACGTTGTAGCTCACAACGGACATCAGCCTCAAGCCTTCCTACCTTTTGATGGTCGCACGGGTTTTCCTACTGTTCGTAACAGTGTTTGTAGTTCGGAACACGCCTTGGCGTTCCTCAAGACCCTTGGGTTGAGCCCACCTGATCCTGTGGACGATGTAATCTCCAATGTGCTTCCAAAGTACGATCAGGAGCAGGTTGACATCTCTGACCCCGACTACGACTCGGACATTAAGCGCATCCTCTCAGCGTTCGGTACTGACTCGACAGCGCAGCGTCAGAAGCTGTCGTCCGCCCTTGAAGAGGTTAGGTTTGTGAGGGCTGTGGATTCAGGCAGCGGATACCATCAATTTGTCCGTCCAGTTGACACATACCAGGCAACTCAACGACTCAAGCAACTGTTCGCGACTGTACCGGGCGTTCTGATCGTTGATGACTCAAAGAGCTACCTGCGTGGTGAGCGCGTTCGTGCTCTTCTGGAAGCGGCGGGTAGCCCACTGTACTTACTTCCCAATGATACAAAGTCAACACTCACTTCGGCTGATAAAAAGGAACTCAGGAGGGCGGCCGGAACTGAGGAAATTACGTATGAAATACAAGCGAGCGACAGTGAACTTAGAGGTCTCGAACCACTTTTGGAGACGCTTCGTAACTTACCACAGGATGAAGCGATCACTAGGGCGGGCCTCCTCTGGGAGGCATTGTGCGATGTTGAGGATAGGCGTGGGGCTGGGGCATTCCTAGGTCTATATCGTTGGATGCGGTTTACTGTGCGCAGGACTCGTTTCGATGCATCTTTCGTTAGATTGCTTAATGATACTCTCTGGGTTCCGGGTGAGAATGGTCAGTTACGGCGCCCCAGCGATGTCCTGTTTGAAAGTACAGGGTGGGAGACTAACCCTTTCCTCCAGTCGAAGATCCACTTCAAGTCGCCAGTGATCGATGAACTCGCTCGCGAAGCAGGCATCGAGCCAGGTGTACTCACTCTTCTTGCCCAGCATGGTTTGACCAGCGTCGAAGAACTCACTGCTCAACTGTTTCAAGCAGGCATAATGAGAGAGGATGACGGTGCTGAGAACATATCAGGCGTAGAAGAAGCCATTAACGAGTTACTAGGTGGCCTACCTGACCCAACGGCCCCGGTATCTGAGCCATCAGAACCTGTGGGCAAATCTAACTCTGGTGGCAGCGGCTCCAACGGAGGAGCAGGTAAGGGTGACGATACGGGTGTGGCAAACGATGGCTCCCCCAATACGACCCAACAGAGCGCACATGTAGGAGGTAGGCAAACTTTCGAATCCTATGTTTCGCTGGATCTAACGGACGAGGAGGAGACTGACCCGGACGGTTTGTCGCAACAAGAACGGATCAAACTTGAAGAGAGTGCGATTGAGCTGATCATCAAGGCGGAACCGGAACTTAGTCGTACACCCACGAACAATCCGGGATTTGACCTAACGGAGAAAGGTTCTGAAGATCAACCTCTCAGATGGATAGAAGTCAAGGCGATGAAGGGAACATTAAAGGACCGCCCTGTCGGGCTATCCCGAACCCAGTTCGAGTGTGCACAGGAACACGGACATGCCTTCTGGCTCTATGTTGTAGAGAATGCAGGATTCCCTGAAGTGGCGCGTGTGGTAAAGATTCAAGATCCTGCCGGTAAGTCGAAGACTTTTAACTTCGACCAAGGTTGGCTTTTGGTTGCAGAAGGGATATAAACGCCCACAGCAGAGTATCAAATCTGGCCTAAAAGGAAGAATCACATGACGAAGGCAGATGTCACCAAGGCCGAACTGGTATGGCCTGGCAAGTACAACGAGGACGGCACATTGAAGGATGTGCCTCGTGCAACCCTGCCCTTCCAGGTCATTGAGACCGTGGGGGAGAGTCGCGCAACTCGTGAAGCTAGAATAAGTGGGGTACAGACATCTCTCTTTGACGTATATGAAGGCAGAGAGGGAGACACTTTCGAGCAGGGATGGAAGAACAAGCTCATTTGGGGCGACAACTTGCTGGTCATGGGATCGCTTCTTGAGCGATTCGCCGGAAGAGTGGACCTGATCTATCTGGACCCACCATTCGCAACGGGCGCAGATTTTTCGTTCATGGCAGAATTGGGTGAGGACGGAGGCGAGTTAGTCAAACAGCAGTCGATTATCGAGGAAAAGGCCTACCGCGATACTTGGTCTGCCGGGATTGACTCTTACCTTGATATGATTGCAAGTCGACTCCGTCTAATGCACGAGCTTCTCTCTCCCAAAGGCAGTCTCTATTTCCACATCGACCCTAATCTCGCTCCGCAAGTTCGGCTGATCCTAAATGAGATATTCGGCAGCGGTGCATTTGTTAATGAGATTGTCTGGAAGCGACAGTCCGCAAAGAGTGGATCGTTCCAAGGAATCGGGCAATATGGACGAATACATGAGCACCTGTTGTTCTACACGAAATCGGACACCTGGATTTGGAATCAGCAGTACGCTGAATACACAGACGACTATAAGGACACATGGTACAAGCATAGGGAAGAATCAGGACGTCGCTTCCGGCTGAGCGACCTGACCGCTCCTGGGACGAGAAGAGGAGCCTCCGGAGGCTCGATTACGGTTGGTGGAGAAAGCGTACGCCCATCGTCAGGCCGCCATTGGGCTTTGGGACTCCAGGAAGGCGAAACGGTCCAAAGCGCGATGGACCGCCTGATTAACGAAGGTCGCATACTTCACGAGCCTGGCCGAATGCCGGCGTATAAGCGCTTCTTGGATGAGATGCCTGGGGTGATGTTGCAGGACATCTGGACTGATGTCCCCCCGGTGGCGGCAAGGGGAGTTGAACGACTCAACTACCCTACTCAAAAGCCGGAGCTTTTGCTTGAACGGATAGTAAAGACATCCTCAGATGACGAGTCAATCGTGGCGGACTTCTTTTGCGGGTCAGGTACGACACTAGGGGTCGCTGAGAAGCTTGGACGCCGATGGATCGGCTGCGATCTTGGTAGATGGGCAATTCATGTGACTCGCAAGCGCCTTCTTGAAATTGAGGCCTGCCGGCCATTTGAAGTCCTCAATCTCGGAAAGTACGAGCGACATTATTGGCAAGGAGTCACTTTCGGCGATGGAGGCAGTGGCACTCTATCTGAGCAAGCGTTCTATGACTACCTGGCTTTTATCCTAAGGCTGTATGGCGCGCAGCCAGTTGCAGGTATGGCTCACTTGCATGGCAAGAAAGGTAAGGCTTTGGTTCACATTGGATCTGTCGATGCGCCTGTCACCATAGATGAAATAAACGATGCGATTGATGAATGTGTCCAAGTCAGGCAAGGAGAGGTTCACGTCTTGGGTTGGGAGTGGGAGATGGGTCTTGCCGGGCCGAATCGCGATGTTCGCAGAGGCAGCCTGATGCATGAAATTGCACGCGATAAAGGCGTAAAACTCATACTTCTGCAGATTCCACGCGAGGTGATGGAGCAGCAGGCTCCCGATTCGGAAGACATCCACTTCTTTGAGCTCGCCTACCTGGAAGCCGAAGTCAAGAAGCCCAAGAGACAGACAGTACAGGTTGCCCTCACTGACTTTGTTATTCCGAACTCCGAGCTTTTGCCAGAGGAAGTGAGTCCGAGAGTTGTACAATGGTCAGACTACATAGACTATTGGGCTGTAGATTGGGACTTCCGGAGTGACACTTTCATGCAGGGCTGGGTCTCATACCGAACGCGAAGGGCCCGTCAGCTGTCTCTAGTCTCCGACCTACATAGCTACGACCAGCCAGGACGCTATCGCATCCTCCTAAAGGTCGTCGATGTCTTCGGCAATGATACGTCGCAGGCTTTTGACGTGGAGGTGTAGCCCATGCCCCGTGCCTTGATTTCTTACGACAAGGATCTTCCCACAATAGCCGGTAGGTTGGCTTGGGAGGAACCAACTTCACATCTTGTGAAGGACGATTCTGCCACAACTGGTTGGCGCGAACAGGATGGCAGGCGGGATAGTCAGTTGCTTCTGATTTCGAAGATTCGTGACGAGGTCAAACGCTGGCGAGAGGCCGGTTACCCGGGCGCTTCACAAGTGTCTATGCGCCTCTTTGAGTATTGGTTCCAAGAGGACCACGCAGTTCTTGGTTACCCAATCCCATTCCGGTTTTACTTCTGCCAACGGGAGGCAATTGAGACGCTGATCTGGCTTACAGAGGTTGTCAACAAACGTGATGTCCAGGAGATGATAAAGTCCTTTGCGGACGTCTACAAGAGGGACCTACTGACGGACAACATTGTATTTCAAACCACGATGAATGGCCGTCGGCAAGTTCGCCGGTACATTCCTGAGATTGACAGAGAGGGCGTTCAAGACCTTCCTCCGGAGAACCTACGTCGGTTCGCTTTCAAGATGGCTACAGGCTCAGGCAAAACTTGGGTGATGGCCATGACCATTGTATGGGCCCACTTCCACAAGAAGATGGTACCCGACTCCGAGTTGTCCACCAATTTCCTAGTTATTGCTCCAAACATCATCGTATACCAGAGGCTCGAAAAGGATTTTGCCAGCAATCGCGTTTTCCGCGACATTCCGCTGATCCCACCCGAGTGGAGGGATCGGTTCTCACAGAAGGTTTTCCTTAGGGGGGAAGATACCGAGCCGGATCCATCTGGAAACCTGTTCATCACTAATATCCAGCAACTCTACGAATCTGGGGATAGAGAGTGGACCGCTGAGAATGCGATCGACGTACTTCTCGGGCCTAACTCCACGTCGAATTTGACGTCCTCAAATCGCTCGATGCTTGAACGAATAAAAGAACTAAGCCACCTTGTGGTCCTCAATGATGAAGCACATCATGTACACGACCAAGAACTGCAGTGGAGCCAGTCGCTACTCTCCATTCACCGCTCCCTACCCAATGGTCTGGCCGCGTGGTTGGACTTCTCCGCTACTCCCAAGGACCAGAACGGAATGTACTTCCCGTGGACGATTTGTGACTACCCCTTGGCGCAAGCTGTAGAAGACAGGATCGTCAAAGCTCCCATTATAGTCACTAAGGAGGACGACCCCGATCAGCCAACGGAAGACCCGGACAGCGTAACCGCAAAGAACGCCCCGGAAAAGTACCAATACTGGCTTCATGCCGCTGTTCAGCGATGGAGGGAACACGAGAGCGTACTGAGCAACTTTGGGACTGTTCCAGTCTTATTTATCATGGCCGAGCGGAACAATCACGCGGATGCGATAGGAGAATACCTGCGTAAGACCAGTGAACTAGGGTTCAAGGACGACGAGGTTCTAGTCATACACACAGACACCAGCGGCGATATCAACAAGAAAGACCTCGATGCAGCTCGGGCCGCCGCTCGTGACATCGACTCGGCCGACAACAAAGTGAAGGTCATCGTCAGCGTGATGATGTTACGAGAAGGGTGGGATGTACGGAACGTTACAGTTGTACTTGGGCTACGACCATTCTCTGCAAGAGCCGAAATCCTTCCTGAGCAAGTGGTTGGCCGCGGCCTGCGATTGCTGTCTGGGGTGAGCCCCGATCGCACACAAACGCTGGAAGTGCTGGGTACACGAAACCTTCTCCGAATATTGCACGGTCAACTTGAAAGCGAGGGAGTTGGTGTAGTTAGCACCAGCAATGATCCTCCACTTCCAGTTACGATTGAAGCTATCAAAGAGCGCGCCGCCTTTGACATAGCAATTCCTTTGACCAAGCCTAGCCTTACGCATGATATGCGCAAACTTTCAGACTTTGAAACGGACAAGCTTCAACCGATCTTTGAGGAGGGTGATCTTGAAGAGCCCTTCAGGAATCGACTCAAGATGGAATTCGCTACCACTGAAACTGAAGTGCACAGCACAGACTTAGCAGCAGCGGGAGATCTTCCCCAAGCCCAGCAGCTGCTGGCTTCCATCACGAATAAGGTGACTGATAGAGGCAAGTTACCAAATCGGTTCGCCGAACTTTACCCACGGATTAAATCCTATGTGGCTAGCCAATGCTTCGGCAAGTCGATTGATGTCCATGAGACAAAAGTACGGGAACATCTCAGGCGACTCGAAGTCCAGGAAGCGATCGCTGCTTATCTGGCCCGAATAATCTCTAATCTGACCGTTGAAAGACAGACCGTCGAGTTTGAGAAAGCTGAATTTCGTTTGTCACAGACGAAGTCATTTCAGTGGCGACGAAATCTGCCTCCACTTCAAGCCAACAAGACCATCTTTAACTACGTGGCTACATACAACGACTTTGAAAGACAATTCGCAGAATTCCTCGATCAGGCAGGCGATGTCGCTCGCTTCGCGTCACTGGGCACCACTGATCAAGGTGACTCGGGGACTCAATTCCGTGTCAATTACATCAAGACAAGTGGTGCCATTGGCTTCTATCATCCTGATTGGGTGGTGGTACAAAATACTGACTTGGGAGAGGTCAACTGGGTAATCGAGACGAAGGGTCGGGTTTGGGAAGGAACTACAGCCAAAGACGCTGCCATGACTGAGTGGTGCCGACGGTTGGCGACAGATTATGGCATCAAGTGGCAGTACGTAAGAGTCAATCAGGACAACTATAACACCGCGAAAGCCAAGACCCTTGCAGAACTCTTGAATCCAGTAACTAGCGCGGAACTTTAGCCGCCAAACGAACAAGAATACTTGTCAGGTTTCGATGTCTTGCAGTGGTACGGTCGTCGTATCTCAAGTGTTCAGTCCCACCCCCGACTAATCTAACTCTGACCGAAGCCTTCCGGATTACCCCAGTTTCCGTATGCAATCTGCAGCTAACGTAGTCGATGGTGTTGGGACTGGTCAACGACAATTATTCTGGCCGCTCCTGTTGCCTGAACCGATTATGTTACCGAAATTTCTGCAACTTCTAATTGACGCCCACGGGTCTGATGTTCCTTTGGTCAGCCTCTATCTCTTCACTCCGTTCGCCAGAAGCACACACCAACTCCCGCGCCATAACCCTACGCCATTGTTGCACTCGCCGTTGCAGCGTACGGAGACGGCTCCTGCTGAAGCGCTCAGGATGACGGCGTATCAACCGACCGAGCAGTTCCGTGGCTGCGGCATCCGGCTTATGCTGAAGCCAGCTCAGTATCTCGCACCCCACTCCACGTCTGTGAAGTCACTATTGAGAACAATTACTAATATACAAGGGCGGGGCAATGATGGACCACCGCGGTTTCCCTGAACAGCGACACCTAAATCAGGCCGTCGAGCCGCCTACATGGCACATTATTACTCCGCCTTTTACACACCGCCCTTGCCGGAACGTACTCTGACCGTCGGGTTGGGCGTATTGAAGGACAGATCCCGCACTTCGAGGTCGAGCCCCTCTGAGACACGCCGACCCACTCGCCACTGGTCCGGCATCATCAGCTTCGACTTCGGATTAGGCGCTGCTCTGATGATGGCGTTCACCTCGTCAGCTTCGAGGAACTAAATCGGCGGTCTGGCGGCAAAATCGCCGTTCTCGGCCTGGCCCCAATAGCCGTCCCGCAGGGTCGCCGTAGAGGGCCCCTTTGGAGCCTAAGGTACCCTGGGATAGAGTTGTCAGTCCGGAACGACACATCAATCAACCTCTGATCGGTTCTTCCATATTCAATCCCGACAGGCCCTTACACACAATCCGCGTACGGCCAGACTTTGATTGCCACCTGCACGAGCGAGCGAGCGCGGGTCTCAATTCGATCTTCGTTCCACTCCTGCTCTTTAACGAGGTCTTTGTTGAGGAACAAAACAATATGGTCGTGTAGCTCCTGCCTCTTTTCTTCCCAGGGGCGATTGGAAAGGCTTGTGTTCAGTCTGCCGTTGGCGAGAGTGAGATTGCCCATGGTATGGATGAGACGGTCACGGTTCGCCGCCGCCCTCCCTTCATCTTCAACATCGGCGGGCAGGCTCCAGAGGCTGCGCCTACGCCATGCTCTCGGCATGACGTGCTCGATCGTCAGATCCCGTGGTACGGACTGATCTCCTGCCTTGTTGGTTCGCAGGCCAGTCTCTATTCCCTCGAGAACGATTCGTGTGCGTCCCTGCGTCATTAGGCGGTAAACCGGGCGCTGTAAGAAGGCGTCTTCCAACTGCTGGTCGTCCGGCCACTGTGTAGCGTACGCTGTCTGTCCCTTCAGATACTGGACGACCGCCTCACCAGCATTCTCCGGTCCCGCCTCTTCCAACGCGCTTACTAATCCGATAAAGAGTCGGCCATAGCCCCTGGTCGTCATGCCGCATACCATCCGTCGAACAAGATAGCTCTCAAGCGCCTGAAGCGCTCTAAGTATCTGTTCCATAGGGACATCCGATGAAAGCAACCACATCAGGGCAGGTGTCAACACGCCCGCCCGCAGCACACCTATGCGATAGAGAAAAGGCTTCACTTCGTCAGAAACTTCGCGCCTCTCAAGCGCCATATAAGCCTTACCAGCTTTGTGAAGATCATCTGCAACGGCGTTGATGTCGGAATTGCCTTCAGACGCAAAATAGCGACGGAAAACCGCGAACACGTCATTGTGAGCTATCTCCTCCCGCCTGCGCATGACAAGCCAGAAGTTCAGGAAGGCATCGACACGGGGCCGCAAAAGCCTGCCCTGGAAGACTTCTTCATTCCACCATTCGGTATCAAAGCCCCATATCCGTGTCGTGTCCGATGAGTCCTCCTGACCCGCCTCGAATAACATAAGGTTCTTCACCAGGTCCGACTGGAGCAGAGGAGTACCGCGCGCATTGAGGGTTTCGAATATGACGTGCGGCTCTTCGTTGGGTGCAAGGTCGATGACGACCATTTGCAGCAAGTAGGCAAGAGTTCGTTCCAGGGCTTCGGCTCGCGTGTCAGTCTGGTCTGGCTGCTCGTCAAGCCACTGGCTGATCTGGAGCTTGAAGAACTCATGCGCGCGGACTATGCGCGACTCTCTGTACTCGTCACTTGGCAGGTGGTTATGCATGGTCTGGCGGAAGGCATCCTGGTCGCCCATCGTAGGCCACACTTTGAAGGCTTTGTCGGGATCTCCGCCTTGGAACGTTCTCTTGTTGAGCACAAACTCATTGAAGTATTCTGCCAGATCATCGTAGCCGCGCTGTTCAAAGACTTCTTGGGCCGCGTCCAGGAGCAGTTGCATCGTAGTCAATCGCTGCTGGCCGTCCACAACAATGCGGAGATCTAGTCTTCCAACGGGTTGAAGTCTGCCCTGGATCACGACCGCCCCGAGAAAGTGCGCCTGATTGGGGCCCTTCTCTTCTATGCAGTTCTCCGCCGTATTCCGCACATCCTCCCAGAGAGGTTCCCACTGCTCTTCCTGTTCCCACACATATCGTCGTTGGAAGAGCGGGATATCGTAACGGATATTCTTAGTGAAGAGGGCTTCGAGATTCAGTATTTGGACATCCATTTGCGAGCCTTTCGCCTCATGTAATTTCTACGGTAAGGCTAACATCTTATCACCCCCATACGTGACACTACTGACCGACATGAGTAATTGACGCGCGGCAGAAATGTTTGTCGCGTCAACTTACGGGTCGTCGCAGCCATATATCTTGAAACCAACCTCAGACAGTGAGCAGAAGTGGCAACAACTACTGGCGCACCCGGCATGAACAGTTGTTGCGTTAGTTATACGAACACGACGTCGGTTCCGCGAACCTGTCCGAGACGGCCTTCTCCGGGTCGCCAGGCGGAGACGCGAACAAGGGAGTGCGGATGCAGATCGATGCTGCTGAAAGTCCGCGCACCTTCCTGAGCTTCATGGACGCACCTGCGGTGTTCGCAGGAATTTCATTCTTATCTCGAATCCAGATCCTGTGCGCAGCACATAAGACGAAATTCCCGAGTGCCCGGTTGCTGAATTTGGTTGAAACTCACCGGCGATGCGCTGCCTGATGGATTCATTCTGACACCATGATAAACTCCGTCCAAATTCGCCCGATTGGACATTAGCCATGATGACCCCTGACAACGGCAAGATGACGCAGCGAAGTCTGCTTCTCGACGATCCTGACTCGAAGACGAAGAGTCCGCTGCTGAGTTTGCTGTACGCTCGTTCGGAAGACACCGGAGTCTTCGACCGCGACAGCCTCTTTGGCGGTTTCACTTCGATGCGGGCGTTGACCTACAGCGCGAGCATTCCGATGATTATGGGCCTGCTGCGCGACTACGACTATGAGAGATTCGAGTGCATCTTCGGGCATGGCGGCATACTGGGACGTGAGCCGCGCCAGATCATCCACTTTCAGCAGCAGATAGACGAGCGCCTCAGCAGAGGCTTCGTCGCCATAGCCGGTGTGAGCCCTGAACGAAGGGAGATACTCCACGACCGAGTCGCCGACGGCAGGGCACGATTCTTCGTTGTGAAGGACGCGATCGCGCACGCCAAGATATATCTGCTCGAACGTGACGGGATGCGGAGAGTCGTAGTTGGTTCCGCGAACCTGTCCGAGACGGCCTTCTCCGGTCGCCAGGCTGAGACGCTCGTCGTCTATGACAATGACGATCTGGCATGGGAGCACTACCGCGGGCAGTATGAAGACGTGCTGGCTACTTCGGTCAGCAGTATGGTGGTGAGGGACAAACCGGCTGTCGCCGGCGTGATGCCGGTGGACGAGGCGCCGTTATTCAAGGAGGTAGAGGCAACGGGGCGAGAAGTCACGATGTACGTACCGCCCGAGACGGAGCAGGAGGCGGAGTACGGTTCGGCCAACATCCTGGTTAACGTAAACAACGTGCCCAATGTGCAGCGTGCGGCGATGCCGGACCTGGAGCGCGGCAGGAATGGCTCTCCAAACGTCCCGATAACTCCCGCCGTGGTCAGGCAGGCACGGCGCATGCCCGTGGCGCGCCCGGAGGAGGAAGACAAAGGCGCTGCCCTGCCATCACTGTCATACAACAGGCGTGGGACATTCACGCTGCAGGGAAGCGAGCTGAACCTTGATGTGAAGGCTGAGAACGTAAGGCGTGATGCGGGGCTGCTTCTGGAGTTCTTCAATAACTACGAGGATGACTTCGTTGGCGACGTGGACAGGCTGCAGCGCGACTACTTCGGGTTCATGTCCTGGATATACTTCGCTCCATTTATGTGCGACCTGAGAAACGCCAACATCCGGCAAGGCCTGGAGTTCCAGCAGCCGATGTTTGCCATACTGTATGGACGGAGTGACTGCGGCAAGAGCAGCCTTACGAACACGCTGATGATCTCTATGTTCGGCTACGGCAAGAAGGGCTTCGTGCCCAACAACCTGTTCACGCCCTCCCGGGTCAGGGGCCTGAGGCAGGAATTCAGGCGGCACCCCGTAATCTTCGACGACGTGTCCAACAACCGGTTCCGGCAGTACGCCGACGAGGTTGTGAAGGACGGGGAGATCTCGCACGGCGACGAGTACCCGTGCATCGCGCTATTGATGAACTTCGACACGAGGCGCTTCAAGCCCGAGATAATCAAGCGCAGCATGATGATATACACGCAGACTTCGCTCCCGGGCAACAGGCCTGCGGCGCGGGAGAGACTGCAGGCGTCGGTGTCCAGGATACAGGACACGCTGTCCACGTCGTTCTACCGGCAGTATCTGAAGGACATGTCCACCATCCTCGAGACGATGCCCGAGGATGCGTACAGAGACGTGGATGTGCTTCAGATGTCGTCTAATCTGCTGTGCCGGCTGTTTGAGCGCAACCTGCCGGAGGGAATGCCGGCTCCGGCGTGGCTCGAACCCGTTACGCTCAGTGGCGTGCAGAGCAGGGCGTATGAGCGTTCCGAGAAGGTGCTGTTGGGACTTCTGAGCGCCGACAGGTACACGAAGGAGCGTCATCCTCCGACAGGTCAATGGACGCTCTCGGGTAGACATGTGCTGATAGGGGTGGACACTCGCTCGCTGCGCGACTTGCGCGAGGACATACCGAACTGGGTGATAGACGACGCGTCGAGCGTGTCGGACCAGATAGTTCTGGACCACGGGGAACTCGAGGAGTTCCTTAATTCTCCCGTCAGAAAGCCGAATCGGTGGCCGTTTGGATTGGGCAAGCGTTGAAGGCTAAGTGTCGGCAATTGCAGTCGATACTTGCGCCACCTTGTGCATCCACCATTGCCAGGGGAGCTACCTGCAATGTGTGGACAGTTGGACCATACAGAGTAGGTTTAGTCAATTTGTCGTCCAGCGCGCTGTCAGTTGAACACGCACTCCGAGTTCATTCATTTGATAGTTTGTTCTATGCTACGATGGACGACAATAGCGAGTCGCATTTGCGGTAGAGACATGCCAGTGCCAGATATTCTCAGGAGTCGGACTGTTGCCTCAATCCCTGTCTTTTCCAGACCAGAGCCATATGAATCGGGTGCGTGACGCCTTATGGGAGCGTCCTAATGGCAGAGCGTCGATTATGGTCGGAGCTGGCTTCAGTAGGAATGCAATATCGATCGAATCGGATGAGCTCGGTATTCCGTTATGGCGGGACATTACAAAGGAGTTGTTTAACAGGCTGTATCCGCAGTACGCAGACGATGTTTCACAAAATGTGGGTAAGGACGCTGTCGCGGCTAATGATGCGCTGCGGTTGGCACAGGAATACGAAACAGGCTTTGGGCGAAGCGACTTGAACAAGTTCCTGCAGGAACTTGTCAGAAATAATGAATTTAGCCCCGGCGATATGCACGTGCGCCTTCTGCGTCTTCCTTGGCGCGATGTATTTACGACGAACTGGGACACGTTATTGGAGCGAACGACTCCTTACATAACCGAACGCGCGTATAGCGTAATTCAGAACATGGATGAGATTCCACTCAAGAGCCAACCGCGCATCGTGAAGTTGAATGGATCATTGCCATCGCATTTCCCCCTCATATTCACGGAGGAGGACTACCGAACATATCCCACAAAGTACGCCCCATTCGTGAACACCGTTCAGCAGGCGATGATGGAGACCGTTTTCTGCCTGATTGGATTCTCTGGAGATGACCCGAACTTCCTGCAATGGTCGGGTTGGGTGCGCGATAACCTGGGTGAAGCCGCGCCGAAAATATACTTGGTGGATTGGCTTGACCTGTCCAACCATAGGAGGCGCATGCTGGAAGACCGCGGCATTGTTCCCATTGACCTTGCTAGACATCCGAAAGCTCAGCAGTGGCCTGAACACTTGCGTCATGAGTATGCAGCTCGATGGGTGTTGCACACCCTTGAGAATGGCAAGCCTTATGACCGGACAATTTGGCCCTCCATTCCCGTCGACAATAAATTGAATGTGCCGGAATCGCTTCAACCTGTTGAAGATCTTGCTTCTAAGATTCCCCAAATACAACCCGAAAGAAAGAGGAATAGTGAAAAGCCCTTTGACAAGAAGGAAGAATTAGAGCGAGTCAGGAAAGCGCTTGAAGTTTGGAAACACAACAGGGAGTTATATCCAGGCTGGTTGGTGTTTCCATTGAGTGAAGAACAAGAGAGACTTAGCTGGAACACGAATGAATGGGAATCGCCAATTCTGAATGCCCTGCCTGAGTTAGCTCCGGTAGAACAACTCCACGCCATTCGTGAACTGATGTGGCGGTGTGAAATACTGCTTGAACCACTCAAGCCGAACCTTGAGGAGAAAGCGGAAGAAGTCCTGAATTCGATAGACTGCGAAAAGCATACAGTCAAGGGAGTCGTAGAAGCCCGTACTGATTGGACTGACATTCGAGAGGCCTGGAGGTCGGTAGGGCTTGTACTCATTACCGTCGCAAGAACGGATTGCAACAAAGCACTTTTCGAGCAGCGTCTTGACGCCTTGGAGCCAAGCGCCAACGATCATATTGATGTCGCTCATCAGTTGCAGCACGAACGCTGTCTCTGGAATATTTTGTCATTGGACTTTGATGTGCTCAACCAACGGCTCGATAACTGGAATGTCGCTAACTGCGATCCTATCTGGATGCTTCGGAAGGCTGCGTTGCTCACTGAGGCAGGGCGTTCGGATGAATCAGAGCCACTTGTACAAAACGCACTCGACCTTATACGCGAAAACTACGCTCGAAACGGCACCATTGAAAACGCCTCGCGAGAGAGCTGGGCATTGGCGTCCGCGTTAACTTGGGAGAATCGACAGGAATTCGGTAGGAGATGGGAAAGGCTGGCTTCGCTAAAGTGCGACACCTTACAGGAGATTGACATTCTGACCCGCAGAATTCGCGGTAAGGAAGAGCGCGATGAGGCACCAGCATTTGACCTGGGAACTAAGCGAAGCGTGGGCATGCGGATTTCAAATGAGGAATACGATAGAGCAGTATCCTCGTTCAGAGGTCTGCGGCTGTTGGAAGTCACAGGCCTGCCACCCACCAACATTCCCAGTGGCAAATACCGCATGCCCCTTTCGCTGGGACAGAAAGAGGTCTTGACATCGGCGGCAGAGAAATTGGCAACGATTGCGCCGGACTTGTCCATTCGTCTCGTACTACGGGTGTGCAGCGACGATGGAGACAAGACTCTTGATCGTGTTCTGGCGCGTAATCGTGTTGCCACCTTGTCCGAGGATTCCGCAAAGACGCTTGCTGAGATATGCAAGGGTGTAATCGTTTATGCGTTTCCTCGATTGAATGCGGCAGATATTCCACCCCAACTCAACGCTTGGGTTGGACGAATGCGCGTGGCATTGGAAGTCCTATCCCGTCTTGTTCTGCGTCTTTCGGGTGATTTTGCCGCCGCCGCTTTGGAGTTAGGTATTGATTGCCTAACGAACCCGAATATCAGAGGAAATATCCTCTTTGGTCGTCCCATTTCCAACCTGTTGGAGCGTTCTTGGTCCGCTCTCCCTGATGAACGACGTGCTCAATATGCTTTGCGTCTCTTAGCTATGCCTCTTGAAGGATTGGACGGACTTGCAGCAGAACCTGGCTACCTTGACCCCGGCTCGTTGGTAATCCATTCTAACGCCGCGCCTGCTCGTACTCGGGACAATGAAGACGACTACGTAAATGTCGTCAATTTTCTCATCAGTGGCCTCAAAAGCGAAGACAACGAAGCGCGCGAGCAAGCAGCGCATAGATTGGTTTTCTTAATGAACTCGGGATGCGTAACAGATGATGAGAAAATAGGAGCGGTAAATGCACTATGGTCAAAATCTGGAACTATCAATCCTGACATATTCACACATAGGTCAAGAGGGTGGCTATATCTGGCGTTGCCTGAATTGAAACGCGGTCAAGCGGACCACTTATTTCGGCAAAAGTTCTTGAGTAAACTTGACGGATTAAGTGATGATTTATCTCTTTCGGAAACCTCACTCTACCAAGTTGGTTCGGCGTTGGACTACGCTGAACGGTACGGATATTCACTGTCTCTATCTAGCGCAGAACAGAGGCACCTATTGGATTGTATGCAGGTCGTCGCTGCTAACTTGCTAGGCGAGAGAAAGACGATAACGATTGGTCTCTCCTCTCGGAGGCGCGGAGCTTATGGCATTCGTTCAATCTTGGGGAAGATTGAAATTCCAGAAGATGTTGCCAAAGACCTTTATGTGAAGGTTAACTCCATGCGAGACATTAATGTAAAGCGATTCTCCGCGCGGATTTCGGACCCTATATACGCTGAAAGAGTAGCCTTTGTCTACGCAGTGTTACTGGGCTTGGTTAGGGCAATGCCAGATCGTGTTGATGACCTATCCGGCTGGATAAGGATGGGGCTCACCTCTGACGATGGTCTGCAAGTTATGCAATCTATATCCACGCTTCAATCTTGGATGTCCGTCGCGACTTCTGGCTCTGATGTCATAACCCCGCCTCCTAATGACCTAGTGCGCGAAATCGGGGTTGCGGTAGGTACGCGCCGAAAAGTTGCGCTTCCAAACGCACTAGAAGCCGCCACTTGGATATTTGAGGGTGGGAATACAGAGCAGCAGGAAGCCATTAGCCAACTAGCGTTGCCTGGACTCCTGTATCTCGCGGAAGAGCTGCGTTATGATCGCGAACACGAAGACGGTAACTCCGTTCCTACGCTAAGATTTCTATGCGCTCAGCTTGCAAAATCTATGGCTCAGAAAGGATATGCCGACTCTCCTGCAATATCTGGATGGTTGGAAATAGCAAAGGATGATCCTCTGCCGGAAGTAAGACACCTCATTACGCCTGACGAATGAGACGTATCTGTTTCTTGATGTACCGGTTATACATCGGCAACTTCACATTCAAAGTGTCCTGCTACTAAGATAGACAATCCTTGAGAGGCAGACAGAAGCGATTCTCCCCTGACACGTACTGGCTGTGGTCTGGGGCACTGCGCCTAAACAACGACATTTATAATGGTCGCCCTGTTGCCTCATCGGAATATGTTGCAGCAAATTTCCCAGCTTCTAATTGACGCCCAGGGGCTTGATGTTCCTTTGGTCAGCCTCAATCATTTCACCCCGTTCACCAGAGGCTTACAACAGCTCTCTCGCCATAATCCTACGCAATTGTCGCACTCGGCGTTGCAGTGTTCGAAGATGACTACTGCTGAAACTGATACGCGACAATAATTGTCATCCCTGTTCTACATAACTGTTCGTACCGAGCAATGTCTACTGACAACAATGCCGGTTTTGGACGGAGCTTGTGTCAAGTCTTGTGGAAAGTCCTTCCAGGCGATCTAGCTCATCAGGCAGCGACTGCCTCTTCGTCAATCAACGGCAACTCGGACTATATGTCGTCCTCGAACCTCGCTCCGTCCACCAGCAAGTGTATCGGGTTCCGCCCTCCATTCAGCGCGGTCTCCAGCACTCACTCAGCCTCAGCGCCACCTTGAACACAAGATGCAGTGCGCTGTTCCGACGTTTCATCCGCCTCGTTACAACGGTCCTCAATCTCACCTCACTGAACACCGACTCCAGTACTCGCACTCAGACCGCGTAGGCGCAATTGACATCCCCTTCAGCCTGCGTTTCGCCTCCGGATGCAGCGCCTTCGGCAACTTGGCCTGCATGTTGGGCGTCCGGTGATTCCAGCAGCGCTGGTGATCTGTCGTAGGGAACACACCATTGAGCGCAGCCCACAGCCCAAATGTGCCGTCCGCACCGGAAGCGGCGGCGGCTCCATCCTGCCTATGATCTCTCAAGCCCCTCAGCATCCAGCCCTACTCTCCGTGATCTCGCCATAACCGAGCTCCAACCCCTGTACTTACTACGCGGCCTTGACCGTGTCGCAGATCTGATGCTAGACTCGGGCGCAGTCAGATGGGTAGTGGTTGATGTTGGAGGCTGGCGAGGCCTCCGCGCCCAAGGATTCTAACGTACTCTATGCAGACACCCTCTAGCAGCCCCCGACTGGGGCATTGTCACCCAATCTCGGTGCATCATCGTGGCCGCGAGCGATATAACTATCCCTGCGAGCCTTAGCTTCCCCGTCCCATCACTGGGGTTTTCCACCCTCTCCCCTAGGTCCTCTAGTCTGAGCTTCACCGCCGGGTCAACCTGCGTATTCACCAAATACCAGTTGCTTTTATGATGCTTTGGCTTTTTGGCGGCCTTGCGGCCAAGCTACGTACGGTCAATTCAGAATTATCCTACACGCCCAGGGGATTCGTAACGCCAGAAATGCTGTGCGTCTGTCCCGTGGAAGACCCCGAATCACCAACGGCAACCGACTCGTTGAACATATCGGGGGAGTAACACATGGTTAGCAGATTTTCTGAACAAGAGACCGAAGAATATTACGACTCGCAAGATAGCACATACCAGTTGGTGTGGGACGAAGATGGAAGCGTCCACTGGGGCCTTTTCGACAAGAGGGGCGACATAGACTTCCTCGAAGCGTGCGACAGGCTGAACCGGACGATGGCCGAGAAGGCCTGCATTGGCCAGGACTCATCGGTCCTGGACTTGGGCTGCGGCAACGGAACCATCGCCATCTGGCTGGCTAACGAGAGCGGCGGAAGGGTGACGGGCATTGACCTCA
>MKWU01002049.1_pt1 | contig 31940 bp, 37 predicted proteins | sample 809101 | NCBI WGS metagenome assembly MKWU01 (sample SAMN05860141, study PRJNA318959) | sponge metagenome | host: Aplysina aerophoba | place: Slovenia: Piran, Adriatic Sea, Gulf of Piran | collected 2013-05-07
GGAGTTGAAGGACGAGCTCGTCCAGTACCTCCTCTACTACAACACGGAGCGGCCCCACCAAGGCTTGGGTGGCAAGACACCCCTCGAAACCATGCAGAATCTGTCAGCGAATTAGCTGACATCTACAGGAATGACGGATGGGGCGGGACGTAGGGGCAGTTCGCGAACTGCCCCTACAACAGGCGAGATCCCTGCCTGCGCACGCTAAAGCGCGGGAACGACGGAACTGCGTTGACACCCTGCGAGGTGCGGCTTACCTTTACGCCTACCTGCGGGGCGCATCGCTGCGTAAGTCGGAGCGCTTGCTGGATTCCCGCTTTCGCGGGAATGACGGGGAATAAGCGGGAATGACGGGGAACAGGAGGAGCCGTCCGCCATGCTGACGCCTGAACAGAATGATCTGCTCGCCAGGGTGGGGCCGGGGACGCCGATGGGGCGGCTGATGAGGCGGTATTGGCATCCGGTCGCTGCAGTAGGGGAGCTGGACGACAACCCGGTGAAGGCGATACGCCTGATGGGCGAGGACTTGGTGCTGTTCAAGGACGTGACGGGTGAGTACGGGCTGCTGGAGCGCCACTGCCCGCACCGCCGGGCCGACCTCTCGTACGGTTGGGTGGAGGAGGACGGCGGGCTGCGGTGCAGTTACCACGGGTGGCTGTTCGATACCGAGGGGCGGTGCATCGGGCAGCCGTTCGAGCAGATCGCGCACCCGGAGGCGAACTTCAAGGAGAAGGTCCGCGCGCCTGCGCACCACGTACAGGCGAAGGCGGGGCTGCTCTGGGCGTACACCGGCGAAGAGCCCGTGCCGGAGCTGTGGGACTGGGACCGCTTCTACGACCGCGGCTACAAGCAGGTGGTCTTCTCCGAGATACCGTGCAACTGGCTGCAGTGCCAGGAGAACTCGATAGACCCGGTGCACTTCGAGTGGCTGCACTCCAACTGGTCGCTCCGACGCAATGGGAGCAGCGAATACTCGCCGACGCACACGCGCATCGGGTTCGAGGAGTTCGAGTTCGGCATCCGGTACCTGCGCATCCGCTCCGACACCGACGAGGAGAACGAGCTGTGGAAGGTGGGGCGGGTGTGCCTGTGGCCGAACGCGCTTTACACCGGCCACTTCGAGTGGCGCGTGCCGATAGACGACGAGAACACGCTGAGCGTCGGATGGTTCATCGATCCCATCCCCGGCGAGCAGCCGTTCGAGCAGGAACACATCCCGTACTGGCATTCGCCCATCGTGGACAAGGAGACGGGGCGCTGGATATCCAGCCACATCATGAACCAGGACTTCATCGGATGGGTCGGGCAGGGCAGCGTCAGCGACCGGTGGAATGAGCACCTGGGCGAGAGCGACCGCGGCGTCATCATGCTGCGCAAGCAGTTCATGGACGATCTCGCCGTCATCGAGGACGGGGGCGATCCGAAGGGCATCCTGCGCGACGCAGACCGCAACGCGATGGTACCGCTGCCGCGCATTCGAGCGGAGATAGGGCAATTCGCACCCACGAAGCACCCGCCGCGCTTCCCGTTCCTCGTGGACCAGCCGGAGGCCGTCAGCAGCGAGTACCACGCGCTGTGGGCGGAATACGGGGGCGAGTTGCCTTCGTAGGGGTGCCCTCACTTCTCGGCCGCGCCCACTACCCCGTTCACCGCCATCCCCGTATCAAGTGCGGGGCAGGCTCCAGCCCTCTCCATGTCAAAGGGGAAGGGACCAGGCACCCTCCCACCCGCTTGGGCTGCGAGAATCCCGTTTCGCGGGGATGACGTATGGGGCGGGACGCAAGGGTATTTCGCGAACCGTCCCCTACGACAGGTGAATCTCCTGCCATTGGCACCTTGACACGGACCGTGTAGCCTGTTGTCCGAATGTTTGACAAGTGCGCACACACCGTTAGACTGTGTGTCACAGTTACTGTGGAGTTGAGGGGATGAAGAACATCACCGTGGCTGTTGACGACGAAACCTACCGTTCTGCGCGTGTCCGCGCGGCGGAATTGGACACGACCGTGTCGGCGCTGGTCCGCGAGTACCTGCGATTACTTTCCGTAAGACACGAAGAGGAATCGCAGGCGGAAACAGTGGCCGATCGGCGCCACAGGCTGCTGCGGGACGTGGTCGCAGACTTCGATGCGCGCGGCATAGGGCTGCGCGTTGCGGACAGCCTTTCCCGCGAGGAGCTGCTCGACCGCGCAGCCGCTCAGATCGACGCCGAGGCGAAACGTCGTAGCGTAAGGAATCGCAGGCTGCGTCCTTAGCGGACGCTTCACACCGCATTTAGGTGTCCCTACCTTTCATCGTGTGCGCTTTCGCGCACGTGTGACCTGCCGGTCACTCTGGATTCCCGCTTTCGCGGGAATGACGACAGGGGCGGGAGTGACGAAAGGGCGGGGATGACGAGGAGCCGTTAGTCCGTGGGCGTGATGCCCATGCTGTCGAGCATGGCACGCACTCGAACCTCGACCTCGTCGCGGATGCGGCGCACCCTTTCGATGGGCTGTCCGGCGGGGTCGTCCAAGCCCCAGTCCTCGCTGGGGACGAACACGGCGGGGCAGGCCTCGTCTATGGCGCACCCCATCGTGTAGGCGTAATCCGCCTCATCCACCATCTGCTGGTCGATCACCTTCGGGTAGTGCCCCGTCAGCGGGATGCTGCGCTCCTCCATCGCCTGCGTCACGACGGGGTTCAGCGTGCTGCCGGGCAGGGTGCCTGCCGAGCGAGCGTTGACGGCGCCTCCGGAGAGGGCGCGCGTGAACGCCTCCGCCATCTGGCTCCGTCCCGAGTTGTGGACGCACACGAACAGCACTTTCACATTCATTCCCGCGTATTCACCCCGTCCTCACCTTTCCCCATCGAGGGGGGAAGGGAACAAACGATGCCGCACCGCACCTCTCATCTCCGGTTCACCCTCACGCTGGCCCGCTCCCCTCAAGGGAAGGGGGAGCAACGCTCTCACCACGCAGCAGTCGATAGCAGAGGGCGGCGAGCGACGTGCCTGCTATCGGCCCCACGACGTATATCCAGAAGCTGCCGAGCTCGCCTGCCACGAGGGCGGGGGCGAACGAGCGCGCGGGGTTCATGGACGCGCCGGATATGGGGCCGGCGAAGATGGCTTCCAGTCCCACGGTCGCGCCGATGGCGATCGCGGCGCTCTGGCCGACGGCGCGGACGTCCGTCGCAACGGCCATGATGACGAACATGAGGATGAACGAGAGCACCGCCTCGAGCGCGAGCGATTGCAGGTCACTGCCGGAGGGAAGCGTCGCGCCCATGGAGCCGACGTTGCCGAACATGGCGAGGAGCGTGAGGCTCGCGATGGTCGCGCCGGTCAACTGCGCCGCCCAGTAGAGCGGGGCCATCCGGACTGGAAAATGACGCGCGAGCGCGAAGGCGAACGTAACCGCGGGGTTGATGTGCGCGCCGGATATGTGGCCTGTTGCGTAGATCATCGCCGCGACTGTCAGACCAAACACGATGCCGATGCCGAGCGTGCCGATGCCGCCGCCCGCGAGGTCGTCGATGATGATGGCGCCGGTCCCGGCGAAGACGAGGGCGAACGTTCCCACAGCCTCGGCGGCGAGCCGGCGCAGCGTCGGTGCGTAAGGCATGCGCCGATGATAGACGCGGTAGCCGGGGATTCGGTTAACGTTGCGCTAACGCTGCGGAGCGGGGTGGACGTTCGCAGCCGCCCGGTGGGGGCCGTTCGCGAACCGCCCCTACGCGAACCACACCGCGTGCGCTGCTGCGCAAGTGCGACCTGCCGGTCGCATGGATCCCCGCCGGTGCGGAAATGACGGGGGTGGTTCGACAGGCTCACCATGAGCGGGAGAGGGCAGACCATGAGCGGGGGGGCAGCATGACCGGGGGAAGGCAGACCATGATCGGGGGAGGGCAGCATGACAGGCAGGCGGTTTGACCTGCCTGCGCTGAGGGGGTAGGTTGCCGTCAGCACACCCCCGAGAGGCAGGATGGCTTCGCAGACCCCGAGAAACGACCTGAAGTACCTGCTGCTGACGCTGTACCTGCCCTCCATCTCCATGGGCCTGGGGTTGGGCCTCACGGTTCCTGTCATCCCGGAACTGGCCCAGCAGATGGGCGTCGAACTGGAAGGGGCGGCGCTCGTCTTCGTGTTCCAACTGCTGGGCACGCTCGCTGCGCCGCTGCCGACCGGATTCCTGATCGACAGGCTCGGACGGCGGCGCGTGCTGCTCGCGGGGCCCATCATCACGGCGGTGGCGTCACTGCTGGTCGCAAAGGTTGCGCTGGAAGGGGCGGACGGCTCGTTCATCGAACTGCTGATCTACCGCTTCATCGCCGGGTGGGGCGAGCAGATGTGGATGATGAGCCGCATCACCGTCATCGCCGACACCGGGGCGTCGAGCCAGCGCGGCAAGCAGGTCACGCAGATGTTCGGGGTACAGCAGATCGGCAACCTGTCCGGCCCGGTCGTCGGCGGGTTCGCCGCGGTGCTGCTGGGGCTTTGGGCGCCGTTCGTCATGCACGCGGCCATCGTCGTCGTCGCGCTCATACCCAGCTTCTACGTGCTGCGGGAGAGCGCGCCGCCCGCGCGTCCACGGCAGGCGTCGGCTTCCGGCGCGCCTCCGCCGGGGGTGTGGCGTCACATGATGGCCGCCCCGATCCCGGCCGTGTTCATCGTGCAGTTCCTCGCAAATGTCACTCGCGGCGGCGTCTTCGGAGGAGGCGTCATCGTCACGTATGCGGCCTACGACCCCTACAACCTGGAACCGGACGAGATCGGGCTGCTGCGCGGCTCGATGGCCGCGGTCGCCATCCCCATCGTCTTCGCGGGCGGGTACGTGATGGACAGGTTCGGGCGGAAGTACACCATCATTCCCGGGCTCATTCTGTCCGGCGGTTCGATGGTGTTCCTCGCGGTGACGGCGTACCTCGAGTCCTCGCTCGCGTGGTTCATCGCGGCGTTCGTCGCCGTGCATATGTCCGTGAACATCATCTCCGGCAACATGCAGACGCTGGGGACCGACGTCGCGCCCGTGGAGGCTCGCGGCAAGTTCTTCGGCGTGTCGCGAACCGTCGCACAGGCCGGGGCGACGCTCAGCCCTGCGAGTTGGAGCTGGCTGACGGCGCTGTCCACCGCCACAGTGGGCTTCGGATTCCTGAGCGCAACGGCGTTCGTGGGGGCGCTCATCGTGATATTCCTGATACCGGAAACACTGCGGCGGGAGCAACCGGCCCAGGCCGCAGAGTCAACCAAGACCTGAGGAGGAGGGCGTCATGACCTACCTGGACGACAACAACCGGCTCGTGACAGCGCCGGAACCGCGCTGGATAACGAGCCCCAAGCGTCTGCGGGTGTTCTTCGGCGGCGCGCCGATCGTGGACTCCACGCGCGCGAACCTGTTCCGGGGCGGCGGTCCGCCGGTGTACTACTTCCCGAAGGACGACGTGCAGCAGGGCGCGCTCACGGTCACGGGACGCACCGAGACGAACGCTCGCGGGACGATGTCGCTGTACGACGTTCGGGTGGGGGAGCGCTCCGCGGAGGGCGCCGCGTGGGAGTACACCGAGACGGCGGACGACATGCCGTTCCTCGCGGGGATGTTGTCGTTCCGCTGGAACGAGATGGACGCCTGGTACGAGGAAGAGGAGGAGGTGTTCGTCCACGCGAAGGACCCGTTCAAGCGCATCGAGGCCTTCAGGTCGGCGCGTCACGTCGAGGTCTTCGCCGAAGGCGAGAAGGTCGCCGACAGCACCTCGCCGATGGTGCTGCTGGAGCCGGGGCACCCGCTGCGCTTCTACCTGCCCAAGATGGACGTTCGGATGGAGCTGCTGCGTTCCAGCGAGACGGTGAGCCGCTGTCCGTACAAGGGGAAGGCTGGCTACTACAATGTGGAGACGGAGAGCGGCTTGCTGGAAGACGCCGCGTGGTGCTACAAGTATCCGACGACGGAAGTAGCCGGTGTGGCGGGGCTGGTCTGCTTCTTCAACGAGCGCGTGGACGCCATCCACGTCGACGGCGAGGAGTTGGAGAAGCCGGTCACCAACTGGCGGCGGTAGGGGTCCGGGGGCAGGGCGGTTCGCGAACCGCCCCTACGGGTCAGGAACGACGGCAACGAAGGAGGAACTGACATGGCCGGAACCAGGAACGGTTACTCAGAGGCGGAGTGGCAGGCACGGGTGGACCTGGCTGCGGCGTACCGCCTCACCGATCACTTCGGGATGACGACGCTGATCTTCAACCACATCACGTCGCGGGTGCCCGGCACGGACGACCAGTTCTTCATCAACGAGTACGGACTCGGGTACGACGAGGTGAAGGCCTCCAATCTCGTCACGATAGACCTGGACGGCAACATCCTGACGGAGGGCGACCACCGCATCAATTTCGCCGGCTACATAATCCACTCTGCGGTCCATGGCGCGCGGCACGACGTGAACTGCGTGATGCACACGCACACGCCCTATGGCATGGCCGTCTCCGCGCTGGAGGAAGGGCTGCTCCCGCTGCAGCAGGACACGTACCGCTTCCACGAGCGCGTCGCGTACCACGAGTTCGAGGGGGTCGCGGTCGACACGGACGAGTGCGAGCGGCTCGTTACCGACCTCGGCGACAAGAACGCGATGATCATGCGGAACCACGGACTGCTCACGGCGGGCCGCACCGTCGCGGAGGCGTGGACGCTCATGTGGCAACTCGAGCGCGCCTGCCAGGTGCAGGTGCTCGCGCAGTCCACGGGACAGGCGCTGCACCAGGCGCCGCTGCCGGCGATCGAGAAGGCCGCGTCGCAACTGGAGCAGACGCACGGCTCGATGGAGTGGGACTGGCTGCTGCGCGTGCTCGACCGGAAGGACACGTCGTACCGGGAGTAGGGGGGCAGGTGGCCGCTACAGCCATCCTTGATTCCCCAACCATCAACCAGTGACTTGCAAAGGTGGGCTGAGGGCGGCTCAGGCATGGCAAGTGCATTTGCGTATTTCTGTATTTGTCATATCCTTGGATCAGAGAAGTGACTTCGGGAGGCTTGCGGGATGGAAGCTGCGAAGAAGAAGAGGCTCACCCTGGACCTGGACCCTCCTTTCCAGCGCCGGCTGAAGGCGGTCGCTGCGCTCAAGGGCGTCAGCATGCGCCAGTACTGTGAAGTCGCTATCGGCCGGGAGTTGATGAAGGACGAGGAAAGCGGCGTGTCCGGAGGAGGCTTTGACCGCCAGGCATTCGAGCGCGTCGTCGCAAAGCGAAGGCAACTCTTCGGCGGGAGGCGTCTGCCCGGGAATTCTGCCGACTTGATCCGTGAGGCCCGTGAGATCAGGGACGCTGAGACCGAGCACTGGGCATGAGCGAGTTCGTCGTGGTGGATGCCAGTCTGGCGGTCAAGTGGCTGCTAGAGGAAGAGTATTCCGATAGGGCGACCGCCTTGACCCTGCTGTGGGATGAGCAAGGCATCCAACCGATCGCCCCGTTCCTTCTGCCCTTCGAGGTGGCCAACGCTCTTCATCGGCGAGTGGCGCGCGGGGAGATGGAGGTGGAAGCTGCCGCGGGCCTGATGCAAGACCTGATGGCGGTGCGAGTCGCGTTGACCGAGACACCCGACCTCCACCGCCGGGCGTTGGAGCTCGCCAGCCAGCTCCGCCAAGGGGCGGCCTACGACGCACACTACCTCGCGCTCGCGGAGAGCCTCGATTGCGAGTTGTGGACCGCCGACCAGCGGTTCTACCGAGCCGCAAGCCCAAGCATCGGCAACGTGCGTTGGATAGGAGAGCCCAACGCGCTGGTGTAATGCAAGAGGGATCAGGCGCGTTCCAGGGCGTTGACGATGGCGTCGCCGATGGCTTGGGTGGAGGCTGAGCCGCCGAGGTCTACGGGCATCGGTTCGCCGTCGCGGAGGACGCTCTCTACGGCGGCGTCGACGGCGTCGGCGGCTTCTGTTTCGCCGAGGTGGCGGAGCATCATGGCGCTGGAGAAGACGGTGGCCATCGGGTTCGCGATGCCCTTGCCGGCGATGTCGGGCGCACTGCCGTGCACCGGCTCGAACACGGACGGGAAGGCGCGTTCCGGGTTGATGTTGCCGCTGGGGGCGAGGCCCATGCTGCCCGTGATGATCGCGCCGATGTCGGTCAGCACGTCGCCGAAGAGGTTGCTGGCAACGACGACGTCGAACGACTGCGGGCGTCGGATGAAGTTCATGCACGCCGCGTCGACGAGCAGCGATTCGGTCTCGATGTCCGGGTACTCGGCGGCCACTTGGTCGAACACCTCGTCCCACAGCACCATGCCGTAGCCCTGGGCGTTCGACTTCGTGATGGAGGCGAGGCGGCGCTTCTTGTTGCGCGAGCGCGCCAGTTCGAAGGAGTAACGCACGACGCGCTCGATGCCGCGCCGGGTGAACACGGAGGTCTGCACTGCGACTTCCTCCGGGAAGCCCTTGTACTGGAAGCCGCCGACGTTGGCATACTCGCCCTCCGTGTTCTCGCGGATGACGATCATGTCGATGTCACCGCTCTCCATCCCCCGCAGGGGCGACGTGACGCCCGGCAGCAGGATGCTGGGACGCTGGCAGACGTACTGGTCGAAGCCGCGCCGCATCGGGAGCAGCAGCCCGTTCAGCGTGACGTGGTCCTGGATGTCCGGGTGGCCGACCGCGCCGAAGAAGATGGCGTCGAACCCACGGAGCGTGTCCAGCCCGTTCGTGTCCATCATCCTGCCGTGCTCGAAGTAGTAGTCGGAGCCCCACGGGAACTCGGTGTACGTGCACTCGACGCCGAACCTTCGTTGCGCCGCGTTCAGCACCTTGATGCCTTCCTCGATGACCTCCGGCCCGATGCCGTCTCCGCGGATAACCGCTATCTCGTGCTTGCCCATGCGCGCGCCTTCCTCCGTCCGTGTTTGGGGTGGTGGGGATTCTCCCACGCTCCCGCCGTCCACGCTACAATTGGGTGAGTTGGCGGAAACTCCATGAATCCGAAACCTCCCGTGCATCGTAGTAAACATCGTAGGGAAAGTGTGCCGCGCTATGGCGAGCGGTGAGAACGTGTCCCTGTCGCTGGCTATCGAATCGGACTCCGTTCTGGCTTCTCGTGTTGCGGCCGGAGACGCGGGCTCTCTCGAGGAGCTCTACAACCGCTACGGTGTGCAGGTGTTCAGCATGGCGTACGGGATACTCAGGGACTACGCACTCGCCGAGGACCTGGCACAGGAGGTCTTCATGGCCCTCTGGACGCGGGCAGGGCGGTTCGACGCTGCGAAGGGCGTGTTCCGGCACTGGTTCCTGCACCTGGCGCACAACCGCGTGATAGACGAGGTGCGCCGCAGGCGCCGCGTCGCGCTGATGGACGCCGACAAGGCGCCCGAGGATGCGACGCTCGGACTTGTGTCCAACGGCGACACCGCCGACGAGGCGATCACTGCGGTGCTGGTCGGCGAAGCGCGCGAGGCACTGCGGGCACTGCCGGAGGAGCAGCGTGTCGTCATCGTGATGGCGTACCTGGAGGGCGCGACACAACAGGAGATAGCGCAGCGCACGGGGACACCCCTCGGAACGGTGAAGACCCGCCTGCGATTGGGACTGAGCAAGTTGAGGCAAACGATGAATGCACCCGCAACGGAGGGGGCGTGATGGCGGATGAGCCAGTGGGCCCGCCTGGCGACGACGTAGCCGATCTGCTGCCGGCCTATGCCCTTGGGGCGCTGGACGCAGCGGACGCGCTGGTCGTCGAACGCGCCATCGAGCGCGAGCCGCGCTACCAGGAGATGCTGGAGCAGCACCTGGAGAGCGTTGGCGCGCTCGCAGGCTCGCACACGTTCGCCGTTCCGAGCGCAGAGGTGCGCGAGCGCATAATGGGCCGCGTACGCGCCTTCGAGACGGCGCCGGTCGTGCGACCCGCGCCGCGCGTGCCGTTCGCGCTGCTGCGCTCGCCGTGGCGGTCATGGGGCTGGGCGCGTTCTCGACCGTGCAGCAGCAGCGCGTAGTGCAGCTGCAGGACGAGGTGGAGGTGGTGACGGCAGAGGCGGAGGGAGTCCGCAGCGACCTCGTCGGGCTCACGGACCACGTTGCCGACAGCGTGGCCATGACGGAGCTGACGCCCGCGCAACCCATCGCACAGTCCGATGCGGCGGACAAGCAGCCGGACGACTCATCCGAGGGCGAGCAGTTGTCGGAGGAGCAGGGCTTCCGCTATCAGGCAGGGAAGGCCCGCGGGATACTCATCACCCGTCCGGACGGCCAGAGCATGCTGGTGGTGCGAGGCCTCAGCACTCTGGAACCCGGCTTCATCTACCGCGCGTGGTGGTGGGACGCGGAGCACCAGACCAGGAGCGCGGCCGTGTTCACGGTGGGGGAGGACGGCTACGCGTGGGTGAAACTGCTTGGACACCCGGGCGGCATGAGCAGGCTCGGCGTGAGCGTCGAGTCGGAGATGGGCGCCGTCGAACCCGGCCCGGAGATCGTGCTGCACGGCCACGTCCACGTGGTGGACCCAAAGGGCGAGGACTCTGCGCAGTAGGCGCGTGGGCTACGCGCTGCGGCTTGCGGGCCTACGTTCTCTGAGAGGATGCCGCGCGCTAAAGCGCGGGCTGCGCTCTGCTCAGCATGACACGGCGCGCGGCCTCCTGTTCCCCGCCCCGGTGTGCCCTGGCGGGCCTCTGGATTCCCGCCTTCGCGGGAATGACGGGAGGAAGCAGAACCTCAGGGTCAGTGGGCTACATGAACTCCGGCGGGCGGTGCTCCGCCCATGGATGCGCAGCCTCGAACGCGGCGGACGCGCGCAGCAGCGCCGATTCCTCGCCCAAGCGTCCTACGAGCATCAGCCCCACGGGCAGGCCCTCGGCGGTGAAGCCGCAGGGGATGCTGGCGGCGGGTCTTCCAGTAAGGTTGGCGTGCAGGCAGAACGGCGTGAAGCCCCATGACGGATGCACGTCCCGACCTCCGATAGATTTCGGGTTGCGCTCGACGGGGAACGCGGGGACGGCCATGGTCGGGAGCGCGAGGACGTCGTACCGCTCGAACAGTTCGTCGAACCAGTGGCGGTGCCACTCGCGCATGTGCAGCGCCTCGGCGTAGCGCGACGCGGGCCACGCCTTCGCGTCGGTCAGCCACTTCAGGAGCATCGACGGCAGGAAGTCGCCCTGGCCGCCCTCGATGGCCGGGCCGAGCGCGATCATCAGGTCCGTCAGCATGAACGTGACGAATGCCCAGATGGCATCGTCCGTCGCGACGGCGGGCATGTCTTCGTCGACGCTCGCACCCAGCTCGGCGAACGCCTGCGCGCCCGCCTGTGCGAGCGCCAGCACCTGCGGGTCGGTGGGCTGGCCGTCCATCGTGCCGCCCCACGCGATGCGCAGGCCGTTCACGGACGGCGCTTCGACCGCCGCGAGGTAGTCGTCCTTCGCCTGTCCCAGCGAACGCGGGTCGCGGGGGTCCGGCCCGGCGAGGATGTCGAGGAGCAGGGCGGAGTCGCGTACGTTCGTGGACATCGGGCCGTTCTGCGAGAGGCCTCCCCACGTAGTGTTCGAGGTGTAGTCGCTGGGCACCCGGCCTGCGCCGGGCTTGATGCCGTAGACCCCGCAGAAGCTCGCGGGGATGCGGATGGAGCCTCCCGCGTCGCCGCCGTTGCAGAGCGGCACGAGCCGCGCCGCGAGCGCCGCGCCGGACCCGCCGCTCGACCCGCCGGCCGTGCGCGTCGTGTCCCACGGGTTGTAGCACGGCCCCGCGATCGTGCTCTCGGTCGTGCCCTTCCAGCCGAAATCGGGCGTGTTTGTCTTGCCGACGATGATGGCGCCGCTGGCGCGTATGCGCTCTGAGACGATGTCGTCGTTCTTCGGGACGTTGTCGCCGAAGAGCAGCGAGCCGAAGGTGGTGCGGATGCCCTTCGTGGCGTTGAGGTCCTTGATGCCGAACGGGACGCCGTGCAGCGGCCCGAGCTCTTCGCCCGCGATGACCGCCGCCTCCGCTCGGTGCGCCTCAGCCATCGCCTGCTCGGGCACGGTGGTGATGAACGCACGGATCTCGCCGTCGTACTTCGCGATGCGCTCCAGGAAGTGGGACGTCACTTCGACGGGCGAGACCTGCCGCTCGCGGATGAGCGCGGCCAGTTCGGAAGCGGTGAACTCGGTGAGATCAGTGCGCGCCATGCGGGCTACGACGCCTCCGCGAAACGGGCGGGGGAGAACGGCGAGATGTCTATGTCGCTTGCGCCGGTCGCGATCAGTTGCGCCATCGCCTTGCCAGAGATGATAGCGAGCGTGATGCCCTTGTAGCCGTGGCCGGTCGACAGGTAGAGCGACTCGGCCCCCGGGACCTGCCCGAGGATGGGCATCTCGTCCAGCGAGTAGGGACGCAGGCATGCCGTGAGGTCGCGTATCGGCGCGTCGAGCACGTTCGGCGCGATGCGTATCACCGCTTCGAGGATGCTGTTCTGCGCCTCCATCGTCGGGTAGGGGTCGAAGCCCGCGTGCTCCTCGGTCGTGCCCACGAGCAGGTCGCCGCCCGCCTTCGGCAGCACGTAGCCGGTCTCGTGGAAGATGGAGTGCGTCGGCATCGGAACGCCGTCGGGCGGTGAGAGGTGCACGATCTGGCCGCGCAGCGGGACGACGGGAACCTCCATGCCCAGCCAGGACGCCGTGTGCTGCGACCACGGGCCGTTCGCCACGAGCACCGCGCCTGCCTCGATGCGCTCGCCCGACGCGAGCGTCACGCCGCATGCACGGTCGCCGTCGCGCAGCACGCCGTTCACCTCGGCGGTGCGAATGTCCACGCCGCGCTTCTCACATGCCTGTGCGAGCGCTATCGCGAACGGGTACGCCTCGAGTTGCTTCTCGATGGTGTACGCCGTGCCCACCGCGTCAGGCGTGAGCCAAGTCCCGAGCGAGCGCACCTGCGTCTCGTCGAGCCACTCGACGTCGATGCCGATGTCGCGCTGCCAGCCCATCTGCGCTTGCAGGTCGTGGGCTTCCTCATCGTCCAGTGCCGGGCGCAGGATGGGGATGTCGGAGAAGAGGTAGTCGACGCCCGACTCGGCGACGAGCGTCTCGGCGATCTCCGTGTGCATGCGTATGCCTTCCAACAGGAAGCGCGTGTACTCGATGGAGTAGCGGTGTCTGCCGACCGCTCCCAGCTCGCCCGCCGCGCCGCCGGACGCGCCGCTCGCGATCGCGTCGCGCTCCACGATGACGGAGCGTATGCCGTGCTCCGCAGCGAGGAAGTACGCGGTGGAGCAGCCCATGACTCCACCGCCCACGACGACGACGTCGGCGGTCCCGTTCGTGGTCATGGGGAGGCCACCGCCTCGCCCTGGTAGATGCCGGCGTAGGGGGTCTCGGTAGCGTCGTCGAGCGTGAAGAAGACCATCTGCACGATGCGGGCGTTGCGGGCGAGCGTGATCCCGTGCGGGTTGTAGACGGCCAGCTGTATCTGCGACCTGCCGGTGTAGCCCGCGTCCCAGACGGCGTTGTGCGCCGCAGCGCCGTTCCGCAGCAGCGTGGAGCGCGGCTTCGCGAGCGCCATGACGTGGCGGGGCAGGGCAACGGTCTCGTTGAGCCGCACGGCGTACACTCCCGGCTCCAGGTGCAACCAGCCGTCCGCGTCGAATGCCAGCTCATGCGTCTCAGCGAGGATGCGGTCGCTGTTGCTGACGCCGATACGGCCTCCGCTCGTGAACGAGGCGATGGACTCCAGCGTCATGTCGAAGCCGTTGGCCTGCAGCTGCTCATCGACGTCCAGGAACCCGGTTATGAGCGGCGGGGAGTCAGCGAGCATGGCGCGGATCTGTTGCGATGAGAGGACGCCCATGGGGCTGTTTCGACCTCGGCGGGGTGTGCGCAGACTATAGGAGCGCAGGGCAGGGGTGTCAAAACAGGACTATGTCCCAATCATCCTGTCGTAGTCGGCGTGGGTGCCTATCCACACCCAGATGAAATCGGCCTCGTCCTCCACGGCGAGTGCCCGATACGAGCGGCCAACCCTTGCGGACCAGAACTTGCCCACCTTCTTGAATCGGAGCGAGGGGTGTCGCGGGCTCTCCTTGAGGCGCTCGAAATTGCGCCTCGCGGTTCGCTGGGCTGCTCCGGGCAACTGTTCGAATAGCCGCCAGAAGTCAGGGGTCGTGCGGTGCACTACAAGTCTTCCAGCGTACCTTGCCGCTTGGCTCCCACTGCCTGAGACACCAGAAAGTCCAGCTTGCCTTCCGCTGAATCGGCGTCGATCTGCCGGTCCCACTCAGCCCAGTCGTATTCATTGAGCCAGCGCCTCAGCTGGGCGTAGTCCGACTTAGTGAGACTCATGATTGCCTGCTGTATCTCGGCAACGCTTGTCATCGCCATCCTCTCGAACAATAGGGGAGCATCGGTTACGCAACTAGCGTACCACGAGGCAGACTATAATGACGCGACTCAGCGTCCGGCCCTGTTTCGCACTATGAGCCGGAACCCCAGGAGCCAGTGTGGATTTCGACATCACGTTTCGCGGCCTCATCCTGTTCGGTCTGGAGATACGCTTCTACTCCCTGATGATCCTCGCGGGGCTGCTCGCGGGCATCGTGCTGGCGCAGCGGGAGGCGAAGCGCCTCGGTGAGAACCCTGATCACGTCCTGAACATCGCGGTGCTCGGCGTCGTGTTCGGCCTCATCGGCGCGCGGCTCTACCACGTCATAGACCTGTGGAGCTTCTACTCCCAGGACCCCGCACAGATATTCGTGCTCCGCGCTGGGGGCATCGGCATTTTCGGCGCGATAGCGGGCGCGGCGCTCGCGCTCTACGTCTGGTGGGTGAACCGCAGGGCGGGCGCAGGGCGAGGGCAGCGCATCCGCACGCTCCGCTGGTTCGACATCGGGGCCCCTGCTTTTCTGTTAGGGCAGGCCGTCGGAAGGTGGGGCAACTTCTTCAACAAGGAGTTGTACGGGCCGGAGACGAGCCTCCCCTGGGGTATCCCCGTGGGACCGGAGCACCACTTCCCGTGGGACTCCGGCGCGGCGGCGTATTTCCACCCGCTGTTCCTCTATGAGTCGCTGCTCAGCTTCCTCGGGGTCATCATGTTGCTGTGGGCGGGGCGGCGGTTCGCAAGCAGCCTCCGTCAGGGAGACCTGCTCTTCCTGTACTTCATCTGGTACGCGCTGGAGCGCTCCGCGTTGGAGTTCCTGCGCATCGACAACTGGAAGGTCGGCGAGGTGCCGGTCGCGCACCTCGTGTCCGCCGTGATGATCATCATTGCGCTCCTCGCGCTCTTCCTCTGGCGGAGGCCGCCGTTCCTCGCCTCGGGCAGGGAAGACGCTCGTCGAGCCGACAGCAGGCCGGTGGAGCAACCGGCTGCGCGGTCGCGTGCGGCGGAGCGCCGGGCGCGGCGTCGCATCCAGACGGATGCGGACGCGAGCACCGAGACGGAATCGTCTGACTGACGCCTGAGCCTTCCCTCTACGAGGGACAGGTCATGCAGAGCCCCCCGGTAAGCGCGGACGCAGCCTGCCGGTCGAGCATCCACGTCAGTTCGCCTTCGTCCGGAGCGACGAGCGCAGAGGGCAGGGGCGTCTCGCCTTCCGCTGGATGCAGCGCGAGCCGGACCGCGTCGGTCTTGTCGCTTCCCCGTGCGAGGAAGACGACGTGCCGCGAAGCGTTGATGAGCGACAGCGTGGCCGTGATGCGCCAGGAGTCCATCTGGGGGACCCAGTTGGCGGCGAAGAGCAGCTCGCGTTCGTCGAGAGCGCTCGTTCCGGGGAAGAGCGACGCCGTGTGCCCGTCACCGCCGATGCCGAGCAGCAGCAGGTCCGGGCGTACCGGCGCGTCTCCGAACACCTCGTGCAGCGCGCCCTCGACGGCGGCTGCCGACTCGTCCGGAGAGACGTTCTCCGTAGGCACGGGGATGACATTCGCCCTGGCGGCGGGGCCGTGGGAGAGCAGCGCCTCGGTTGCCATCCGCTGGTTGCTGTCCGGGTGGTCGTGCGGCACCCACCGCTCGTCGCCCCAGAACACGAACGTGGCGCGCCACGGCATCGCGGTCGAGTAGGGCGGCTCTGTGAGCTTGCGGTAGAGCGCTTCCGGCGTGCCGCCACCGGACAGGCCCCACACGAAACGCCCGCGCTCGCGGACGGCTTCCTCAGCCGACGCCAGCACGAGGTTCGCCGCAGCCTGCGTGAGGGCGGTGGGAGTGGGGAAGACGCGCACGTCCGGCATGGTGCGCTAGGACTGACGCCTCACGGCATGCCCGCCGAACTGGTTGCGCATCGCCGCGAGCAGCCTGAAGCCGAACTGGGTCTCGTCGCGGGAGCGGAAGCGCGCCTGGAGTGCCATCGAGATCACCGGCAGTGGGACCGCAAGTTCGATGGATTCTTCCACCGTCCAGCGTCCTTCCCCGGAGTCGTCCACCCACGGTACGATGCCCGAGAGGGAGTTGTCCTCTTCCAGCGCCGCGGCAGTGAGGTCAAGCAGCCACGAGCGTACGACGCTCCCGTGCCGCCATATCTCGGCTATCTGCGCGACGTCGAGGTCGAGGCTCTGCTTGGCGCGCATCAGTTCGAAGCCCTCGGCGTACGCCTGCATGAGCCCGTACTCGATGCCGTTGTGCACCATCTTCACGAAGTGCCCCGCGCCGAGCGGCCCGACGTGGGCGTAACCCTTCTCCGGCGTCGGCGCGAGCGTGCGGAACACGGGTTCCACCAGTGCGACGGCCTCCTCGCTGCCGCCGACCATGAGGCAGTAACCCTCAGCCAGCCCCCATATGCCGCCGCTGACGCCGGCGTCCACCATCTCGATGCCCTTGCGCCGGAGGGACTCGCCGCGCCGCATCGAGTCGTTGTAGTTCGAGTTGCCGCCGTCCACCACGAGGTCGCCGGACTCCAGCACATCGCCGAGCGCGGCGACGGTCGCCTCGGTCGGGTTGCCGGACGGTACCATCACCCAGACGACGCGGGGTGCCGACAGCGCCTCGACGAACCCCTCCAGCGAGTCCACGACCTCGCAGCCGGACGCTGCTGCTGCCTGCCGCGTGTCGGGGTCACGGTCGTAGGAGACGACGCGGTGCCCGCCCCGGCGCAAGCGTTCGGACATGTTGCCCCCCATCCGCCCCAGCCCCACCATACCGATGTCCATTGCCTTCCTCCTCTACGGAACTGTCGTTTCCGCCCACGCCGGATTCCCGCTTTCGCGGGAACGACGGAGCGGATTGTGCGCGGGTTGCGCGGGATTCAGCTGCGCGCCTGGGCCAGCAGGCCGCACTTCACTTCGATGCTCTCGAGCAGTTGCCGATACGAACCGGCGAACGCGTCCACGCCGTCGCTGAGCAGCTTGTCCGTGACGGCGTCCATGTCCATGCCTGCTTCCGCCAGAGCGGAGAGGGTGGCGTTGGCCTCCTGTCCGGTGCCTTCCAGTGTCAGCGCAGAGACGCCGTGGTCCAGCGTGGCCTGCAGCGTGTCGGGCGGCATGGTGTTCACAGAGTCCGGCCCGATCAGGTTGTCGATGTAGAGCGTGTCGGGGTAGGCGGGGTTCTTGGTGCTCGTGCTCGCCCAGAGCGGACGCTGCACCTGCGCGCCCTGCGCCCGCAGCGCGGCGAAGTCGTCCCGCGCGAACCGCTCCTTGAACAGAGCGTACGCGGCGCGGGCGTTCGCCACCGCCGCCTTGCCTTGCAGCGACGCGTCGGCGCCGCCCTTCTCGAGTGCGCCGTCGACCGCCGTGTCCACGCGGCTCACGAAGAACGACGCCACCGACGCGACGCGTCCAAGTTCGCCGCCACGCTGCGCGAGCGCCTGCAGGCCGGCGATGTAGGCGTCCATCACATGCTGGTAGGCGTCCAAGGCGAATATCAGCGTGACGTTTACGTTGATCCCTTCGCCGATGAGCTGTGTGAAGGCGGGCAGACCCTCGGGGGTTCCGGGAACCTTGATCATCACGTTCGGTTCATCGACCGCCGCCCAGAGGCGTCGCGCGTCTCGTACGGTGCCTTCCGTGTCGTAGGCGAGGGTAGGGGCGACCTCGAGCGAGACGAAGCCGTCGCGCCCGTCAGCCGCGTCGTAGACGGGGCGGAGCGCCTGCGCGGCGGCGCGGATGTCCTCGACCGCGAGTGCCTCGAATATCTGCGTGGGGGAATTCCCTTCGTGCGACAGCGCGGCGAGAGATTCGTCGTAGTCCGGGCTGCCGGAGATCGCCTTCTCGAAGATGGTCGGGTTGGACGTGAGGCCGGTGACGCCGTCCTCCACGAGCCGCTCCAGTTCGCCGTTCACCAGCATGTTGCGGCTGATGTAGTCCACCCAGGTGGACTGTCCGAGCGCAAGGTTCCGGCGGATGGTGTTCTCCATGATGCTGCCTCCTGATGTCACTCGTGGATTCACGCGCCCGCTGCAGCCCTGCGTTCGAGCGCTTTCACTTTCTCCAGCCTGCGGACGTGGCGCTCCTCGCCGGTGAACGACGCTCCGAGGAAGGCTGCGATGACCTCCCGGGCCGTCTCCGGTCCGATGACGCGCCCGCCGATGCAGAGCACGTTCATGTCGTCGTGCTCCACTCCCTGGTGTGCCGAGTACGTGTCGTGGCACATCGCTGCGCGGACGCCCGTAACCTTGTTCGCGGCGACGCTCGCGCCGACCCCGCTGCCGCAGACGATGACGCCGCGCTCAACTGCGCCGCCGGCGACAGCCCGCGCGGCCAGCGCGGCGAAGTCGGGGTAGTCGTCGTCCGGGTCGAACTCGTGCGCACCGAGGTCGAGCACGTCGTGGCCCCATGCGCCGAGCATCGCGGCAACGTCGGTCTTCAACGTGAACCCTGCGTGGTCGGCTGCTATGGCTATGCGCACTGCGGCTCCCAGTGTTCGTACTCTGCGCACGCAGCGTCGCTGCGTGTACCCATATCGTAGCAGCAGTGCGGCTCGCGGGGGTTAACATTCCGTTCGGATGAACGCGCTCGATTCTTGAGGAGCGTCGTTTGCATGACGCTTAAGGATGCCCCCGTCCGGCCTTTTCCGCGCCCTCCGGGACACCGGGAGCGGGCGCTGAAAAGCCCATAGCGCCATAACCTGCTTCGCGCGAAGCAGATGAGGCGCTACGGTGGGAAGAATGAGGGGAGGGTGACTAAGCGACGGGGTTCTTGCGGGGCCTGCCGCGGCGTCGTCCGTCCGAGGTCCAGAAGTAGACGGTGGTGGCGGACCGGCGAACGTCCAGGTTCTTGCCCAGCGCTTGCGCTGCGGCGTTGAGCCTGCGCCGGATGGCCTGCGTCGTTTCGCCTTCTCCGGCCTCCAGCTTGCCCGCCTCTCCGGGGGCTACGCGCTGGATGTAGCCGATGTATTCCTGCAGCAGTGCAGCCCGCTTGCCCGTTGCGCTGTTTGCGCGGGCTTCACCTATCGAAACGATGTCGAAAGTGGGCATCCCACTTACCTCCTGTATGCGGCAGCCGGACTGGGTTAGCTGCCCTTGGGTGCACAGCATAACGGGGTGATTCCGACAAGTCCAGTGCAGATTCCGATAGCAAGGTCTGAGTGCTTTAGAATCTTGCCATAGGGTGTGTTGAGAGAGGTGTATTGGAGGGCGTTCCATAGGCATTCGTACCGCGCAGCAGGGTATTCACGATTCCGGAACGACGGATGTTGTCAGGGCTTATGCCTCGTAAGTTGAGTGCATAAGCGCGTGGAAAGGGCAACTCGCGATCGGGGAGGGCGTAGAGGCCACGGCAGGCTCCGCCTGTAGCTCGTCCATGCTAGGATAGGGCAAGCCCGCCCGCCGCGGCGGACCCGCCCACAACGGAACCATGAACCTCCCGCCCATCGTAGACGCCCACCGCCAGCCCGCAGCGCCGGATAACGCTGAGGCGTTCGCCGCGCTGTTGGCCTCCAACGGCGTGCAGCGCACCGTGCTCGTGCAGCCCGAGCCTTCGGACGAGGCCACCAACGCCGCGCTTTCGATCGCAGCGAAGGACGAGCTCGTGGCCGCTGCCGCCGTCTGGGCGGACGTCACATCGCGCGACCTCGGCAAGACGCTCAAACAGCTGGAACGCAACAAGAAGGTGCGCGGGCTCTGTCTTCCGGCGCATCGCCAGGAAGACAACCACTGGCTGACGCAGCCCGCCGTGCTGGCGGGTCTTCGCGAGGTGGCGAAGCGCGGCCTGAGCTTGGACGTCATCGTGGAGCCGCGCCAAGTCCCCTCCGTGCGTGACCTGGCCGAGGCCATCCCCGACCTGCGCATCGCTCTCGCACATATCGGCTCGCCGTTCATCGCGCGGAGCGAGCGGGAGCCGTGGGGCGTCCACATGCTCAACCTCGCTCCCTGCACGACCGTCTCGGTCAAACTGAGCGGGCTCGTGACGCTGGACACGGAGCCGTGGAGCACGGCCCACCTCAAACTGTTCGTGGAGCCGATGGTGCGCCTCTTCGGCTACCGCCGCATGATGTTCGGCAGCGACTGGCCCAACCACCTCTCCGTGGCCTCGTACGAGCAGGTGGTGCAGGCGACGGTAGACGCGGCGGGACCCATGACGGATGCGCAACTCGCCGACGTGCTCGGCGGCACAGCCGCCCGGTTCTACCGCCTCGATTGACGCGCCTCCGGCCGCTCTCGGAGAGGTATACTTGTGGGGCGAACCCGCGAGGATTCAGGCGATGAAGCACATCACAGTATCGGTTGACGAGGAGACCCACCGGCTTGCCCGTGCCCGAGCGGCGGAGCTGGAGACATCGGTGTCAGGGCTTGTGCGAACGTACCTGCGCAACCTCACGGCGGGAAGTGCTGCGTCCGTCTCCCAGGACACGGAGACCCTGAGACTCTCACCCCGCGACCTGGACGATGTGCTGGCAGACTTCGACGCTCGGGGAGTGGGTCTGCGCTCGTCCGGCAATCTGACGCGCAACGAATTGTACGACGAAGCCACGAGCGGCCCCAGTGCGGTTCATTGACACCAACGTGTTGCTGTATGCGGTCAGCACGTCTCCTGACGATGCGGACAAGCGCAGCCGGGCCCGTCAGCTGCTGCGGGAGCCTGAACTGGCATTGTCGGTGCAGGTATTCCAGGAGTTCTACTACCAGGCGACTCGCGTCACCCGCTCGGAGCGATTGAGCCAAGGGGACGCAATTGCCTTCCTGGGAACTCTCCCTCAGGTTCCCGGTTCAGGAAATCACACTGGGCGTGTTTCAGGAAGCTGTGGCGATCAGTCGCAGCTACGGACTGGCCTACTGGGATGGAGCAATCCTCGCGGCTGCACGTTCGCTGGGTTGCGATGCCGTCTACTCCGAAGACCTCAGTGCAGGGCAGGACTACGGCGGCCTACGGGTAATCAACCCCTTCCAGGAACAGTCCATACCCCGGTAACACGCCGTGCCTCGCTCTTCCCCCGGAAGAAGGGACAGTGCGAGGTAGCACGGGCCTATTCGTTACGATTTCGTTACGCCTTGCGCCGCATCCCCGTTTCTCCCTTGCCCCGCTACCGGACAGCGCATATCCTCTGCGTCAATGCAGCATGTTCGGATCCCTCGGGGACGCTGCCGCCGGACGATGAGAAGAAACCTCCAAACGATACTTCTTGCGCTGGCTGTGCTTACCGGCCTTCTGCTCGGATGCAGTGCGGAAGCCACACCTCCCACCCCGACCCCGGACATGCGCGATACGAGAAACGGAGCACAGATGCCGCAACAGTACGATGCCCCGCCAGCCCTGACGATAGACCCCGAGAAGAGCTACACCGCAACGTTCAAGACCGAGAAGGGTGACATCGTCATCGAGCTCTTCGCCGACAAGGTCCCCAACACCGTCAACAACTTCGTCTTCCTCGCCCGTGACGGCTTCTACGACGACACGACGTTCCATCGCGTGATCGACGGCTTCATGGCGCAGGGCGGCGACCCCACCGGCACGGGCACAGGCGGGCCGGGCTACCGCTTCGCCGACGAGTTCCACGCCAGCCTGCGGCACGACAAGCCCGGCATCCTCTCCATGGCCAACGCCGGGCCCAACACCAACGGCAGCCAGTTCTTCATCACCCACGGCCCGACGCCGCACCTGGACAACCGCCACGCCGTGTTCGGGCAGGTAACGGGTGGCATGGACGTGCTGATGTCCATCAGCGTCCGCGACCCCCAGTCGGCTCGAACGCCCGGCGACGCCATCCACACCATCGAGATCACCGAAGAGTAGAGAACGCCGCCGGGCAGCGACAGCAGGCCGGCGGAGGTATCTGAAGAGACAGAAAAAAGAAGGAGGGATCACTGCAATGATACGTGCGGAATATATCTGGGTAGACGGTACTCAGCCCACGGCGAAGCTCCGTTCCAAGGCGAAGGTCATCGAGAAGACGGACAAGCTTGCGGACCTTCCCATCTGGGGGTTCGACGGCTCGTCCACGAACCAGGCCCCCGGCGACGCGTCCGACTGTGTGCTGCGGCCTGTCTTCTGCTGCCCCGACCCCATACGCGGCGGCGACAACATCCTCGTCCTGGCCGAAGTCCTGCTGCCGGACATGTCTGCCCACCCCACGAACACGCGCGCGGCCTGCGCCGTTGCCGCCGAGCAGTACGCGAGCCTCGACTTCTGGTTCGGCATCGAGCAGGAGTACACGTTCTTCAAGGGCACCCGCCCGCTCGGCTTCCCGGAGGGCGGCTACCCTCCGCCGCAGGGCGGCTACTACTGCGGAGTCGGCGCCGACGAGGTCTTCGGACGCCCCGTCGTCGAGGCGCACCTGGAGAACTGCCTGCAGGCAGGGCTCGGCATCTCCGGCATCAACGGAGAGGTCATGCCCGGCCAGTGGGAGTTCCAGGTCGGCCCGCTCGGCGCGCTCGGCGTCTCAGACCAGCTCTGGGTCGCCCGCTGGCTGCTCTACCGCACCGGCGAGGACTTCGGCATCAACGCGACGCTCGACCCCAAGCCCGCGCGCGGCGACTGGAACGGGGCAGGGGCGCACACCAATTTCTCCACCAACGCCATGCGCTCCAGCTACCAGCCCAACATCGACGCTGCCGAGGCGCTCGCGACGCGCCACGACCTCCATATCGCTAACTACGGCTACCGCATCGAGGAGCGCCTGACCGGTCTCCACGAGACGGCCTCCTACAAGGAGTTCAAGTACGGCGTCTCCGACCGCGGCGCTTCCGTCCGCATCCCCTGGCAGGTCGAGGTCGAGGGCAAGGGCTACATCGAAGACCGCCGCCCGAACGCCAACATGGACCCGTACACCGTCACCCGCCTCATCATGGAGACGGTTGGCAGCGCGGCCACTGCGTAACCACTCGTTGCAATCCGGTACGATAGGAGCCGCCCCACGGGGCGGCTCCTTCTCATTCTGCCTCCTCCCGGAGTAGAGCAATGGCGACCCAGGAAGTACAGATCGTTGCCAGGAACCCGGACATCGTCGGCGAGAACCCGCTGTGGGACCCCGACGACCAACGCCTCTACTGGACTGACAACCGGTCGCAGCGCGTACACCGGCTGGACCCTGCGACGGGCGCGGTCGAGACAGTGGTCGAGGGCCAGTCGTTCTACGCGTTCACGCTCCAGGCTGACGGTTCGCTGCTGCTGTTCATGGACCGCACGCGGGTAGGGGCGGCGCAGGCCGGCGGACCCGTCCAGCCTGTCATCGACGGTCTGCCGGGGGAGCGTGAGGCCCGCTTCAACGACGTCGTCGCCGACCGGCTCGGGCGTGTGGTTGCGGGCGTCATTCCTCTTGAAGGCGGGACTGGCTCGCTCTACTCGGTCGGGTTGGACGGGTCGGCCACCCTGCTTGCGGGCGGGCTGGAGATGCCGAACGGCATGGCGTTCTCGTCCGACGACCGGCTCCTCTACGTCGCCGAGACCCGGGGCAGGCGCGTTGCTCTGTTCGACTACGACCTCGACTCAGGGACGGTCTCCAACCGGCGCGTTTTCATCGACCTCTCTGGCCAGGAAGGCACGCCCGACGGCATCACGGTCGACGCGGACGGTTGCCTATGGGTCGCGCTGTCGGGTGGCTGGTCCGTCGTGCGGTACGACCCCTCAGGCGCGGATCTGTCGCGGGTGGAGTTTCCGGCGCGCAAGATGACCAGCATCGGCTTCGGGGACAACGATCTCTCCACCGCCTACGTCACCTCGTCGAGCAGGCAGTCCGTGCCGGACGAGGAGATCGGGCCGGAAGGCGGGGCGCTCTTCGCGTTCCGCCCGGGCGTGGCGGGTGTCCTGGAGCACCGGTCGAGGGTCAGTGTGGAGGGCGGGCAGCCTATCCCGTGAAGGTGCGGCGGAACTTCACGAGGTTCTCTTCCACGACGACCTTCGGACGCTGACGGGGCTCGCCCGTCTCCTCGATATCGACGTGGATGAACCACGGACCGGGCTCGCGTATCGCCTGGTCGAGCGCTTCCTCGAACGCCTCGACCGTCGCCGCTCGCGCAACGTTCGGTATGCCTGCGGCTCGCGCGATGCCCCCGAGGTCGGTGCCCGTCGACGTATGCGTCGGCTGGCCGCCCGTCTCGAACCACATCTGGTTGTCCCACACGATGTGGACGAGGTTCGGCGGGGCCTGCCGCGCTATCGTCGCGAGCGAGCCGAGGTTCATCAGCAACGAGCCGTCGCCGTCGGTGACGAACACCTTGCGGTCCGGCGCGGCGATCGCCACGCCAAGCGCGATGGACGACACCAGCCCCATCGCGCCCCAGGTATAGAGGTTAGCGTCGCGGTCGCCCGATGCGTACAGGTCGAACGTCGCCGGGCCGAGGTTGGCGATGACGGGTTCGTTGTCGAGCCTGCGCACCAGCGCGGCGATGCCCTCACGACGTAGCACGTTTCGCTCCCACCAGTTGCGCGTACCAGAGCACGGCCACAGGCATGCGGCTCGCGTATGCCAGCTCTATCGCGCCGTCCACGTACTTCTGCACTTCGTCCTCGCGTTCCGGCGCGTAGTGCTGGATGTGCAGCTCGTCCAGGATCGCGGGGATCGGGCGCGCGGACGGCACCTGCACCTCGTTGAACTCTCCCAGTCCCCCGCGCATGCCGATGAAGAGGGGAACGGGGATGCGGTACGCGGTGAGCAGCTGCGCGAGGCCGTTGATCGTGTTGCCGAAGCCGCTGCTCTGCATGAACATCGCGGCGCGTCCGCCTCCGGCGTAGACGCCCGCGGCGATGCCGATCGCCTCCTCCTCCCGCGCAGCGGGGACGACGGTGAAGGCGGGGTCGGCTTCCAGCTTCGCGAGCACCTGCCAGTTGATGGCGTCCGGCACGTACGTAGCATGCCAGACCTCGTGCTCGCGCAGGCTCTCGATGACAACGTCGGACCAGTGCATGGCCGACGGATTATAGAGCAAGCGGAGGAGGAGTGGGGGGCGCCCCCCCACTCCCGCCCCATTGACGCAGCGGCAGCGCCCTCCATAGCCTGCTTACCCGAACCACGCCCCTGGAGAACCAGACGAGCCCCATGGGAGATTCCGCTTCCTCCACCCTCGAAGGATCCATCGACGCCGTCGTCTTCGACTACGACGATACCCTCGCAGACACGCTCCCCGCCCGCGTCGAAGCGATGCGCTTGACGTTCGCAGAGGTAGGGTTGCTTGACGACCCGGGGGAGTTCGTCGAGACGATGCGCGGCTCCCCGTACCGGCCAGTCTTCGATGAGATGACCAGCGCCCTGGGTTGGGATCTGGACCTCATGGCCGTCTACCTCCGTCACTACTGGAGCAAGGGACCCGGCTTCGTCTACCTCTTCGACGGTGTGCGTGAGATGCTCGATACCCTGCAACAGCGTGGCATGACCATGGGCATACTCACCTCGAAATCGCACGACATCCTCGTCGAGGGTCGGCGCGCCGGCACGGTGGTTGAGGCGGAGCAACTCGGCATCGACGGCCACATCACGTATATCGTCGGCTTCGAGGACGTCACCCACCACAAACCCCACCCCGAGGGGCTGGAACGCCTGATGGCCCGCATGGCCGTAACCCCGACCCGGACCCTCGTCGTAGGCGACAGCTGGTCGGACGTCGAGGTCGCGAAGAAGGGCGGCTGCTGGAGTTGCCTCGCAACGTGGGGCCTGAACGACCCCACCGAGCAGATCTCCCGCGCCTCTCCTGACTTTACAGCCGGGACCCCGGCGCAGCTGCTCAGCCTGCTCGCCTGAGCCACCCACGTCGTTCCCGCGCAACCCCGGTTCCTCCTCTCGCTGGGAGAAGCCGGAGGATCAGGGTGCCCCTGCTTCGTCAAGTGCGCGGCCTGCAACCTGCGGCCTGCATCCGCCGGTTACTGCGGATGAGGCGGGACGCGCTGACGCGTGCGCTCGAACCGCGAGCAAAAGTAAGCATACGTGCGCTACAATCGCCGCAGAGTGATCCAAAGCCGTAGGGCCGAAGGAGGTTCCGCCGAATGCTTACTGCACAGGAGAACAAAGACCTGACGAGCGTCATGCCCGGCACGCCGATGGGCGAGCTGTTCCGCCGGTACTGGCACCCCATCGCCGCCGCCGCGGAACTGGACGACCGCCCCACGAAGGCGGTGCGCGTCCTCGGCGAGGACCTCGTCCTCTACAAGGACAAGTCCGGCACGCTCGGCCTCATCGAACGCTTCTGCCCCCACCGCAGGGTCGACCTCTCCTACGGCATCCCCGAGGAGCACGGCCTGCGCTGCATGTACCACGGCTGGATGATGGACGAGACCGGCCAGTGCATCGAGCAACCCTTCGAGGAGACGGTGCACCCGGACGGGCGCTTCAAGGAGAAGGTGAAGGTCGCTGGGTACCCGGTCGAGTCCTACGGCGGCCTCGTGTTCGCCTACATGGGCCCGCAGCCCGCGCCGCTGCTCCCGCACTGGGAGACGTTCGAGTGGGAGGGCGGCTGGAGCGACATCGGCATGGTCGAGTTGCCGTGCAACTGGATGCAGTGCATGGAGAACTCCATGGACCCGGTGCACTTGGAATGGTTGCACGGCTACTGGGGCGTCCGGCAGCAGCAGGACAAGGCGGTCAAGCTCGGCCTCGCCGAGGCCGACTCGTTCCCCACCGTGCCGCGTAGGCACCAGAAGATCGGATTCGACCTCTTCGACTACGGCCTCATCAAGCGCCGCGTCGTCGAGGGCACAACCGAGCAGGACCACGACTGGGCCATTGGCCATCCCGTGCTCTTCCCGAACGTGCTCTTCGTCGGCAGCATCGTCAACTGCACGCTCCAGTACCGCGTGCCGGTCGACGACACCCACACGATGCACATAACGTGGTTCTTCTACCGCGCCGCCGAGGGCGCAGAGCCCCCGAAGCAGGAGAAGGTGCCGTACTGGTACGTCAACCTCTACGAGCCCGACGGCACGCTCATCCCTGACCTCGTGAACCACCAGGACTTCGTGGCATGGATCACGCAGGGCGCGAACGCGGAGCGCCACCGTGAGCACCTCGGCGAGTCCGACCGCGGCATCATCCTCTACCGCAAGGTGCTCAAGGAGCAGGCGGGCATCGTCCAGGACGGCGGCGAGCCGATGGGCGTCGTGCGCGACCCCGAGGTCAACAAGTGCATAGACCTGCCGCTCGAACGCTGGCAGGCCCTCTCCGACGTGACCTGGATGACGCGCTACATGCCGCTCCAGCAGGGCGAGCCCCCCGAGCTCGTCTCGACCATTGAGCAGGTGCTCAGCACCTGGGCAGGCGAGACCCCCTGGGCAGAGGCGCAGGCCACCCTCAACAAGTAGCCAGCGCAACCAGCGAGACGTACGAGAAGGGGCGCCCTCATGGGCGCCCTTCCTGTACGTCATTCCAGCGAAAGCCGTGACGGAGCAGCGTGGCAAGTCCCGTCATTCCCGTGAAAACGGGAATCCAGAGAGCGGCGCAGCGAGCCGCTCGCCTCGTTCCGTTAACTGAGGCCAGGAGGAGAATAAATGGCAAGACACCTGACCCCAACCGGACAGTTTCGGCATGACTTCTGGGAGCACTACAGCCTGCGACACCCGGCAGCCCCTATACCGGCTGACTATGCACGTGCTCATTTACTGCTCCCGCTTGCAACCAGGACAGGCAGGGTTAGATTGGGTCTGGCCATGAGACAGGATGAAGTCCGCGTGTATGTAGTAGGGGCCGAAGGTGAATGGGTCGCCGCCGCCCGGCGCAAGCTGGACCCTCACGAAGCCGCTCTCCAAGCCGCACTTGGCCCGGTTCCCAGCAAGAAGAGTGACCCCCTCCACGAGTGGTGCGTCTCGGCACAGTCATTCGATACACGCGACCGGTCTAACTGGGATCGGATGGCTGACTGGCTGGAGGGCAAGCGGCAGATATACGAGCGTGTGCTCCTTATCTGACGCCGCCCCTACAAGTTGTAGAACTCCTTGGCGTTCGTCTCCAGGACCTTCCGCGCGACCGCATCGCTGATGCGGCCCTCGCTCGCCCACTTCTTGACCTCGTCGAGAGCGGCGAGGTTCGCGGATGGGTCGGAGTGGCAGTAGTCGGTGCCGATGATGAGGTTGTCCTCGGTGCCGAAGTCCAGCAGGTGCTCGATGTGGTCCATCGGGTCTATCGTCACGTACAGCCGGTCCTCCTTGAAGAGGTCGCGCTGCAGGTCGAACGTCGCCGAGCGGTCGTGCAGCGCCAGCGACCGCTGCACCATCCCGAGGTTGGAGAGCGCATAGGAGATCCAGGCACCTCCCGCCTCGATGAACCCGAACTTGAGGTTCGGGAACTTGCTCGGAAGCCTGCTGGAGACGACCGCGAGGAACGCCGCCATCACCGGAAAGCCCCGGTCCCACTCGCGGCCGGGCAGGGGATGGCCGGTGTGGATGCAGAGCGGCATGTTCAGCGAGTCCGCCTCCTCGTACACGGGGAAGAAGTGCTTGTCGTTCACCGGCTTGTCGAGGTCGAACCCGCGCTTGAATATCGCGCACGCGCCGTTCTCCTTCGCCCAGCGCAACTCCGCGACCGCCTTGTCGGGGTCGAGGAAGGGCAGCACCGCCGCCCAGCGCAGGCGTCCGTTGCTCATCGCGCAGCGGTCGGCGAGCCAGCGGTTGTACGAGCCCGTGAGCTCCGCCTCCGCCTCCGCGTCCTGCGCGCCGTAGCGGATGAAGAACGTCGGAAAGATGACCTGGGCGTCCACGCCCATCTTGTCCATGTCCTTCAGACGCCCCGCGACGCCTGCCGCGTCGTCCAGTTCCCGGTGCTCGCGCAGCGGATGGTGTTCTTCGTCACGGATGATGCGCGGCTGCAGGCGGTTCTCGACCAGCCACCAGCGGTTGCCGAGCGCCCCCGCGATGCGCACGCCCGGCGCCTCCGGACGGTCCGCGACAGCGGACGCCACGCGCGCGTCCGGCGATATGGATACCGGCACGTACTTGGAGCCCTTCTCCTCGAGCATCTGCCACGTGGCCTCGTTCTCGTCCACGTGCGTATCAGCGTCAATCACACCAAACGTCGCCATGGCTCTGACCTTCCTTTACGCAAAATCCGCCGTTCGCCGGCCTCTGTCCGAGCGGGCCGTCCGGCCTCTCGCCGGTAAATATACTACGCTCCGGCGGGCTCAGGTTCCGTCACGGTCTTCCTCGGCTGGGTCGCGAACACCATCAACACCAGCATCATCACCGCAACGCCCGCGAAAAGGATGAACGCGCCCGTATAGCTGCCCGTCTCGTCGCGGATGAACGCCGCAAGCACCGGCCCGAGCGGACTGATCATGCGGAACGGGGCCGTGAACCCCTTGATCGCCCCCAGCGATGCTCGCCCGAAGTAGTTTGCGAGCAGCAGCACCTCGATGACGTTCCGCATCCCTGCCGCCACGCCGAAGATGATTGCCCAGAGCACCGCGACCGGGAACCCGCCCTCCGGGAGCAACAACAGCAGCAGCATCGTCGTGAGCACCAGCACAGCCTGCACCATCGCCGCCAGCCGGACGTGCACGCGCTCCAGGATGAACCCCATCGGCATGATCGACGACACCGACGACATCCCGAAGATGGACACGATCGCCACTGCCTGCCCGTCGCTCAGCCCGCGGTCGTGGAAGATGGGCGCCATGTGCAGGTTCGTCGCCCCCTGCACGAAGGGTGTGCATATCAGGAACACCGTGATGAGCCAGAACGCCCGCGTACTTCGCGCCTCCCGCAGCGTCCACGAGACCTCCTCGATGACGCGCGCGCCCGCTCCGCGCGCTCCGGCTGCATTGCGCAGGTCGGTCGCTCCGTCCGGCAACAGCCCGTGGTCCTCCGGCTGGCTGCGCATCAGCACGAGCGCTGGCCCGATGATGGCCAGGCACGCGAACCCCGACAGCGCCACGTACGCCGTCCGCCAGTCGGACAGGTCCATGATGAAGAAGCTCACGATGGGGAGCACGACCTGCCCCGAGCGCTGGCCCATCGACTTCACCGCCAGGGTCCGCCCCCGCTGCCGCACGAACCACTTCGCGATCGCCACCGACGACCCGATCTCCACCCCCGCGATTACCGACCCCCGCGCCAGCCCGAAGAACGTCCAGAAGTGCCACGGCTCCTGTATCGTCGACAGCCCTATGAGCGCTCCCGCGAGCCCGACGCCTCCCAGCGCCACCACGACGCGCGGCCCGTACTTGTCGACCAGCCACCCAGTGAGGCTCGACGCGACCGCCCCCGACGCGCTCCCGATGAGGAACCCCGTCGCGATCGTCGTGTACGACCAGCCCAACTCGTCCTGTATCGGCTTGACGAAGACCGTCAGCACCGGCCCGAAGCCCGGCACCTCCGCGAACGTCGCGATGAACGCCGCCCCCACGATGGCCCATCCGTAGAAGACGCGGTTGTACGGCCAGAAGCGCGGTATCCCCGGGGGAGGGGAGCTGGTGCCGGGAGGATTACGCAGCGCCGAACGCTTTCCGCAGCTCGCCTGCCGCCTCGTCGATCGCGTCCCACGTCCGCGTGAACGGGACCCCCGCGTTGAAGAGCGCGTGGATCTGCCCGTCGTAGCGGCTCAGTTTCACCGGCACGCCTGCCTCGCGCAGCCGCTCCGCGTACGCCTCGCCTTCGTCGCGCAGCGGGTCGAACTCGCACGTCAGCACGAACGCGGACGGCAGGCCGGACAGGTCGTCCGCCGCCATCGGCGCCACGTACGGGTTGGACGCGTCCGCCTCGCTGGACACGTAGCACTGCAGGAAGTAGACCATCGTGTCGTAGTTGAGCCCGTAGCCATCGCCGTTCTCCACGTACGACGGACGCTCGAGGTCGGTGTCGACGACCGGGCAGATGAGCGACTGGTGCGCGAGCCTCGGCCCGCCCTCGTCCCGCGCCCGCAGTGCCACCGCCGCCGCGAGGTTCCCGCCCGCGCTCGACCCCGCGACCGCCAGCCGGGACGCATCGCCGCCGAACGACGCAGCGTTCGCTGCCGCCCACTCCATCGCTGCGTAGCAGTCGTCGAACGGGATGGGAAACTTGTGCTCCGGCGCGAGCCGGTAGTCCACCGACACCACGATGGCCCCCGCCGCATTCGCCAGCGCCCGGCACGTCGGGTCGTTCGTCGCGATGCTGCCGACCACCCAGCCACCCCCATGGAACCACACGCACACGGGCAGGGGCCCTTCATCGTCAGTCACCGGCACATACACCCGCACCGGCACGTCGCCGTGCGGCCCCGGAACCGCCAGATCGCTCACCGACGCCACCTCCGGCCCCGGGATGCGCGGCGACGACTCCGACATCGCGCGCGCCTCTTCCGGGCTCACCTCGTGCTGGGCGGGCAGCCCCATGGCCGCCTGCTTCTCCAACGAGGCCTTCGCTTCAGGGTCGAGCGGCAAGGCGCCTCTCCTTCAGACCGGGTGCGCCGGAGTATACGCGAGGAATCCCCGTCATTTGTATGTTGTAGCTGCCGCTCAGATGGGCCCATCTGAGCGGCAGCGTGGGGGGCGCGTCGACCGTCATTGGGTGAGCGCTGGATGGTCCCGGAAGCTGCACCGCGCGGGAGTAAGACACCCCCTGCGCCCCACCTTTGTCGCTCCGAACAGATACGAGGGCTTCGGGCCCGCATGACAAGTGCGGAGGACAATCAAGATTATGGCATGGAGGCAAGCATGGTGAACGTCATCGTGGGAATAGACGTGGGAAAGTGGCGGCTGGACGTGTCGGTCTCGCAGGG
>MKWU01002051.1_pt1 | contig 31917 bp, 17 predicted proteins | sample 809101 | NCBI WGS metagenome assembly MKWU01 (sample SAMN05860141, study PRJNA318959) | sponge metagenome | host: Aplysina aerophoba | place: Slovenia: Piran, Adriatic Sea, Gulf of Piran | collected 2013-05-07
TGTAGTCGATGCTGTCCACGAGCGCCTGCCAGCTCGCCTCTATGACGTTCTGCGACACCCCCACGGTGCCCCAGTGGCTGTGGCCGTCGCCCGACTCGATGAGCACCCGGACCGCGGCGCCGGTGCCTTCCCCGGACGACAGCACCCGGACCTTGTAGTCGAGGAGCTCCACCTCCTCCAGTGACGGGAAGAACCCCGTCAGCGCCTTGCGCAGGGCCCGGTCCAGCGCATGGACCGGACCGCTGCCCAGGGCGGCCGCGTGCTCCATCACGCCGCCCACCTCCACCTTGACGGTGGCCTCCGAGAGCGGCGGCTCGTTCTCGACCCGCTTCTCGTCGATGACCCGGAACCCGTCCAGGCGGAAGTTGCGTTTCTTCCTTCCCAGTGCCTCCTGGATCAGCAACTCGAAGGATGCCTCGGCGGCCTCGAACTCATAACCCCGGCTCTCCAGATCCTTGATACGGTTGAGGATCTGATGGACGGCCTGGTCCTGGCCGTTCAGGTCGATGTCGTATTCCCGGGCCTTGTAGACGATGTTGCTGCGCCCGGAGAGGTCCGAGACCAGCACCCGCTGGCGGCTGCCCACCAGCTCCGGCTCGATGTGCTCATAGGTCTCGCGGTTCTTGATGATGCCCGAGACGTGGAGCCCGCCCTTGTGCGCGAACGCGCTCTCGCCCACGTAGGCCTGCCGCTTGCCGGGCACGACGTTGGCCAGCTCGTACACGAGATGGGAGATCTCCCGCAGGCGGCGCAACTGAGCCGGCCGGACGCACTTGTAACCCTGCTTCAACTGGAGGTTGGGCAACACCGAGCACAGATTCAGGTTGCCGCAGCGCTCGCCGAAACCGTTGATGGTGCCCTGGACCTGCCGGACGCCGTTCTCCACCGCCGTCATGGTGTTGGCAACGGCCAGCTCGCAGTCGTTGTGGCAATGGATTCCCAGCGGAACCTTCACCGTCTCCTTGGCCGCCCTCACCGCCGCGGCGATTTCGGCGGGCAACCTGCCGCCGTTGGTATCGCACAGGACGAGCCAGTCGGCGCCGCCGGCCTCGGCCGCCGTAAGACATTCGAGCGCGAACTCGGGGTTGCTGCGGTAGCCGTCGAAGAAATGCTCGGCGTCGAAAATCACCTCGTCGACGCGCTTCTTCATGTAGGCGATGGAATCGGCGATCACCTCCAGGTTGGCCTTCTTGCTGATGCGCAGATCGTCCCGCACGTGGAGGTCCCAGGTCTTCCCCACCAGCGTCACCACCGGGGTCTTGGCCGCCAGCAACAGCTTCAGGCTGGGGTCCTGCGCCGGCTTGACCGAAGGCCTGCGGGTGGTCCCGAAGGATGCCACCCGGGTCTTCCTGAGATTCAGCTTTCCGACCTCCTTGAAGAATTCCGCGTCGCGGGGGTTGGAACCGGGGTAACCGCCTTCAATGTAGTGAATGCCCAACTCGGCGAGGCTCTCGGCGACTCGCAGCTTGTCCTTCAGACTGAAAGAGACATCCTCGCTCTGACACCCGTCTCGCAAGGTCGTATCGTACAACAACAAGTCACTCATGCACTCACCTGCTTTCGATCAACGAAGCGTGAAGCGAATCCACCGCCCTGTGGCTGTCTTTCTCGTCCACCACCACCGACACCTTGATCTCGGAGGTCGAGATCATTTCGATATTGATGGATTGATCCGCGAGGGCCTGAAACATCTTGGCCGCCACCCCCGCGTTGGTTCTCACGCCCACACCCACCACCGACACCTTGGCGATGTGGGTATCGGAAGCCACTCCCTTAGCTTGGATCAAGGGCGCGGTTTTTTCAATCAATTCCATGGCCTTTCGGTGGTCCTTCTTGGGCACCGTGAAGGTCACGTCGGTGGTGCCGTCGGCGCCGGCGTTCTGGATAATCATATCCACGACGATGTTGGCTTCCGCGATGGGGCCGAATATCTGGGCGGCCAGTCCGGCACGGTCCGGTACGCCGCGGATGGTGATCTTGGCTTCGTCGTTGTCACAGGTCACTGCCGAGACCAGAACCGAATCCATTTGCTCATCCTCCTCGACCAGCCAGGTGCCCTCGACGTCGTTGAAGCTCGAGCGCAGGTGCACCCTGACGCCGAACTTCTTCGCCGTCTCCACCGAACGGATCTGCAGCACCCGGGCGCCCAGGCTGGCCATCTCCAGCATTTCGTCGTAAGTGATCCGGTCCAGCTTCCGCGCCCGGGAGCACACGAACGGATCCGCCGTGTAGATCCCGTCCACGTCGGTATATATCTCGCACACCGAGGCGCTCAGGGCCGCGGCCATGGCCACGGCGCTGGTGTCCGACCCGCCGCGCCCCAGGGTGGTGATATTGTCGGCCTCGTCGACCCCCTGGAAGCCCGCCACCACCACCACCTCGTCTCGCTTGAGCGACTCCAGCACCCGGGTGGAATCGATGCTCTTGATGCGCGCACGGCCGTGTACGCTGTCCGTGCCGATGCGCACCTGGTGGCCGAGAAACGACCGCGCCGGCAGCCCCAGGTCCTTCAGCGCCAGCGCCAGCAAGGCGCAGGAAACCTGCTCCCCGGATGCCAGCAGCACATCGATTTCGCGGTCGTCCACGTGCCCCGAGACCTGATTGGCCAGGTTCAGCAGCCGGTTGGTCTCGCCTGACATGGCGGACACCACCACCACCACGTCGTTCCCCTGTTCGCGGGTGGCGGCCACCCGTCTGGCAACGTTGCGGATGCGCTCCACCATGCCCACGGACGTGCCGCCGTATTTCTGTACGATCAATGCCATCGATTGCCCGTCATTCGTTCCAGGTAGCTGCGAGCTTGCGCCCTTCGACTTCGTTCGGCTACGCCTCACTACGCTCAGGACGAACGGTGTTGGACTCGTTCTTCGTACGTTCCGAGCGTACCACAGGCCTCACTACCCAGGACCAAACGCGGCAACCGCCGAATAACCATCCGCTCGTCCTGAGTGTAGCGAAGCGAGGTTCGTACGTTCTGAACGTACCAAAGTCTTCACACCCGGCACCACGCGTGGCAACCGCCGTAACAACCTTCCGTTCGTCCTGAGCGCAGCGGAGCGTCAGCGTAGCGAAGTCGAAGGGCGCCATTTCATGCGCCACGGCTCAGGGCCGTGATTATCTCCTCATAGCGCCGCCCGTGGGCGACGAAGCGCAGCTCACGGTGCTCTTCGTCCAGGTAGCGGAAGGTGACGCTCATAAACTCCTCGACCCCCACGGCGTCCAGGCGCTCGAACCACTCGACCACGCAGACGCAGCCGGAGGCGAAGTACTCCTCCAGATGGAGATCCTCCATCTCCTGTCCCGGAGCCACGCGAAAGAGGTCCACGTGGACCAGCGACAGGCGGCCCTCGTACTCGTTGATGAGCGTGAAGGTGGGGCTCCGGACCCAACTGTTCCGGCCCACCTCAAGCCCTTCGGCCAAGCCGTGCACGAAGCAGGTCTTGCCGCTGCCGAGGTCGCCCGACAGTCCCAGGATCTCTCCGCCGCGGAGCGCCCGGCCCACGGCGCGTCCCAGCGCCCGGGTCGCTTCCGGCGAGTCCGTGGTGATCTGATACTCGTTGGCCTTCACACCCGTATCAACTCCCGGACCTGGGTCAGCTCCTGGATCGTCCGCGGCAACTCGTCCACCAGGTCCGACGCGATGAGTCCCACGGCGCCGCGGTCGTCGGCCACCCGGTCGCCCGTGCGGCCGTGAAGATAGACGCCCAGGCGGACGGCGTCTTCCGGCGCCAGGCCCTGGGCCAGAAACCCCGCGACGATGCCGGCCAGGACATCGCCCATGCCCCCGCTGGCCATGCCGGAATTGCCGGTGGGGTTGATGGAGACCTGTCCCTCCGGCGTGGCGGTTACCGTCCTCGCGCCCTTGAGGACGAGAAAGCAGCGATGTTCGGCGGCGAAGGCCCGGGCGATGCCGATACGGTCGCCGTTGACGGCCGCCGTATCCAGCCCGGTGAGGCGGCTCATCTCTCCCGGATGCGGCGTCAGCACCGGCGGAACCCGCGCCTCCCGGAGCCGGCTCACGTCCGTTGCCAGGTTGTTGAGCCCGTCGGCGTCGATGAGCCACGGCACGCGGCAATACTCCAGCAATGTTTCCAGCGTCGTTTGCGCGGATGCATGGACGCCCACGCCGGGCCCGAACAGCACCGCGCTCTTGCGCTCCGCCAGAGCCTCCCAATCGGCGGCCACCAGCGCCGGCCACTGCTCCTCGCCGGGGCCCCCGACCTGCTCGGTCATGGACTCCACCAGTGCGCCGGCGAGGATCCCGTTGAGCGCCCGGGGCGCCGCCAGGGTCACCAGTCCGGTGCCCACCCGCATGGCCGCGCGACAGCCGAGCACCGCGGCCCCGGTCTTGCCCCGCGACCCCGCCATCACCAGCAGATGGCCGTAGCTGCCCTTGTGGGAGTCGTCCGCCCGCCGCGGCAGGCACCAGACAACGTCGGCCGCATCCAGCAACTCCAACGATCCATCCACCTCGGCCACCGCCTTGGGGTGAATGCCGATGTCGGCGACCACCAGGTCGCCGCTGTAGACGACGCCGGGGTGAATCACCTGCCCGGCCTTGGGAAAGCCGAAGGTCACCGTGGCCTCTGCCTGGATCGTCGCCCCCAGCGGCGTGCCCCGGTCGGAATCCAGGCCCGACGGGGTATCCACGGCAATGATCGGAAGGCCCGAGGCGTTCATGAGCTCCACCACGTCCGCCAGGAACCCCTCCACCGGGCTCCGCAACCCGGTCCCCAGGAGCGCGTCCACCAAGAGCCCCTTGTCCTTCATGCGGCCGCGCAGGGGGTCGAGGTCATTGGGCGGAACTTCGGTGAACACGCCCTTCACCGCGCGATAGCGCTCGAGGTTGGCGGCCGCGTCCGCGGACAGGTCTTCCGCCCGGGCGATGCACGCCACTTCGCACGGGAACTCCCTCTCGCGCAGCAGCCTGGCGATGACCAGGCCGTCGCCGCCGTTGTTGCCCTTGCCCGCCACCACCAGGACGCCGCGCCTGGCCAGATCGCTCCAGCGCTCGAGGATGACATCCACCACGCTCTGCCCCGCGCGCTCCATCAGCCTGAGACTGGGAACGCCGTGGGTGTCGATGGTGAGACGGTCCAGGCGGCGCATCTCCTCCGCGGTTACCACGCGCATGGGTTACCAACCGGCGGATCGTGCCGCGGTGATGAGGGCCTTCATTTCCTCGACGGCCCGCGCCATGCCGACCATGATGGCCCGGGCGACGATGCTGTGTCCGATGTTGAGCTCCACGATCTCCTCGATGGCGGCGATGGGCGTCACGTTCCCGGCGTTGAGGCCGTGGCCGCCGTGGACCTCCAGTCCCCTACCGGCGGGCCACCACGGCGCCCCGCCCCCGGGGTGGAGCGCGGGCCCGCGGTGCCCCCCCAGCCTCATCCGGGCGCCCGACGCCGCCGCCCGCCGCACGGCTTCGAGCTCCTGCTCCAGCCGCGGCCCTTGGGCGTTGCAGTAGGTCCCGGTGTGGAGCTCCACCCCGTCGGCGCCCAGCTCCCGGCTGGCTTCGAGCTGTTTCGGGTCGGGATCCACGAAGAGACTCACCCGGATCCCCGCTTCCCGCAGACGGGACACCACCTCCCTGAGGGGTTTCCCGTGGGTGACGGCGTCGAGTCCTCCCTCGGTGGTCAGCTCCTCTCGCCGCTCGGGCACCAGGCAGACGTCGTCGGGCTTGAGAGTCAGGGCAGTTCGGGTCATTTCCGGGGTTCCGGCCATTTCCAGGTTGAGCCTTGCGCGCAACCGTTGCCGCAAACGCGCGACATCGCCATCCTGGATGTGCCTGCGGTCCTCGCGCAAGTGTACCGTGATGACCTCGGCCCCGGACCGCTCGGCCAGCAGCGCCGCCTCCACCGGGTCCGGGATGTCGATCATGCGCGCCTGGCGCACGGTGGCCACGTGATCCACGTTGACTCCAAGACGGATCATCCCGGGACCCCCAAATGGGTTTGGATGGCGTCGGCGATGCCTTGCGCCAGCCGCCGTATCTCGTCCTCCGACTCTCCCTCGAGCATCACCCGGGCCAGCGGCTCGGTGCCGGAGTAACGCACCAGCACCCGGCCGCGCCCGTCTAGCAGATGTTCGCTCTCGTCAATGCGCGACCGCACCTGGACCAGCTCGGAAAGCGGGCGCTTCTCCCGGACCGGCACGTTGACGATGACCTGCGGCAGCTTGCCCATGATCCGGCGGAGCTCGCCCAAAGGCTTCTCGCGCCCGGTCATGAGGGCCAGCACCTGCAACGCCGTGAGGCAGCCGTCGCCCGTGGTGTTGTGATCCAGGAACACCAGGTGACCGGACTGTTCGCCGCCGAGGTTGTGCCCGTCGCGGCGCATGGCCTCCACCACATAGCGGTCGCCGATGGCTGCCCGGAGCACGCCGATGCCGTGCTCCCGGAGGGCGATGTCGAGCCCCATGTTGCTCATCACCGTGGCCACCACGGCGCCGGTGGGAAGCCGCCCGGCGCGTTTCATCTCGACCGCGCACATGGCCAGCACCTCATCGCCGTCCACCAGCTCGCCCCTCTCGTCGATCAGGAGCACCCGGTCGGCGTCGCCGTCCAGGCACACGGCCAGGTCCGCGCCATGTTCCAATAGCGCCGCCCGGGCCTTCTCCGGGTACACCGAGCCGCAGTCCAGGTTGATGTTCGTGCCGTCGGGCTCCACCGCCACCGGAATCACCTCGGCGCCAAGCTCCTTCAACACCTCCGGCGCCACCCGGTAACCCGCGCCGTTGGCGCAGTCCACGACGATCTTGAGTCCTTCCAAAGTCAGGTGGCTCGGGAACACGCTCTTGAGAAAGGCGATGGTCCTCCCCAGGGCGTCGGCGATGCGGTAGGCCTTGCCGATCTCCGTCGCCGCCGGCCGGTGCGCGTCATACGCTCCGTCCCAGACCATCGCTTCCATGCGCCGCTCCCACTCATCCGGGAGCTTGAAGCCGTCGCCGGAAAAGAACTTGATGCCGTTGTCCTGATAGGGGTTGTGCGATGCCGAGATCACCACCCCCGCGTCCGCGCGCATGCTCCGGGTGAGGAACGCAACCCCCGGCGTGGGCAGCGGCCCCACCAGCAGCACGTCGGCCCCCATGGAGCAGATTCCGGACGCCAGCGCGGTCTCGAACATGTAACCGGAGAGGCGGGTATCCTTGCCAACCAGGATGCGGCGCCGGTGAGTGCGCTTGCGCCCCAGCGCTCCCCGGGCGGGTTTCCCGGCGCCGTCATCGCCGACCACGCGGGCGATCGCCCGGCCCAGCCTCAGGGACGTTTCCGAGGTCATGGGCTCCTGATTGGCGATGCCGCGAATCCCGTCGGTGCCGAACAGCCGGGGCCGCGCCGTTTGTGGTCTGTCCGAGTTCATCGCTCCCTTCCAATGAATGAGCCAGCCGCGTCCACCGGGCCTACGCGCCGGTATCGGCCGGCGGGGCGGCTTTACGCGACGCGGGCGCCCAGGCTCCACGGGCGCCGCGGATCGCATCCGCCACGCGCACGGCCCTGCAGGTCTCCAGCACGTCGTGGACCCGCACGATATGGGCACCGGACAGCACCGCCGCGGCGGTCCCGGCAAGACTTCCCTCCAGCCGGCCCGGCGTCCCCGCGTCCGCCGGCGCCCCGGGCTCCAGCAACCGGCCGAGGAACGACTTGCGAGACAAGCCCACGAGCACCGGCCGCCCGAGCTCTCCGAGCGCCCCCAAGTCCCGCAACAACGCCAGGTTGTGATCCAGCCCCTTGCCGAAGCCGATGCCCGGATCCACCACGATCCGTTCCGCGGCAACGCCGTTGTCCACGGCGAAAGCGACGCGTTCGCGGAGAAAGGCGGTCACCTCCCCGACCACGTCGCGATAGCGCGGCGCAAGCTGCATGGTCCGGGGCCGGCCCTGCATGTGCATCAGCACCACCGGAACGTTCTCGCGCGCCACCAGCCGGACCATGGCGGGGTCGAACCGCAGGGCGCTGATGTCGTTCACCAGGTCCGCGCCCGCGTCCAGGGCGCCCCGGGCCACCTCCTCCTTGGTGGTGTCGATGCTGATGGGCGCCGCGATCCGCCGCCGGAGCTCGCGGACCACCGGGATCACCCGCTCCAGTTCCTCGACCGCCGACACCGCGGCCGCGCCCGGACGCGTCGACTCCCCGCCCACGTCCACGATGTCCGCGCCCTGGCGCACCATTTCGACGCCCCGGGCGACCGCGGACACGACGTCGGGATAGCGGCCGCCGTCGGAAAAGGAATCCGGGGTGACGTTCAGGATGCCCATCACCGCCGTCCGCTCACGCATGTCCACCTGCCCGTGGCGCGTCGTCAGGATCGGATCCGGCCCCGGACCGAGGTGGCCGGACGGTAACGGCTCAGGCCGGCTTCGCTTGGTGGGCATGGGCATGATACAGAACGAGGACGCTGGCGACCTCGAAGAGGGGCCGGCTTCGTCAAGCGCTGGCGGGAACGGGTGTCGTGGGCAGGTCGGGACCGCTGTCTTCCATGTGTTGCTTGACGATGACGTCGATCTCCGCGCCGTCCAGCACTTCCTTCTCCAGGAGATCCTTGGCAACCAGGTGCAAGAGCGCCAGGTTGGTGGTCAGGATCTCCTTGGCCTGGTTGTAGCAATCCTGGATGATGCGCCGGACCTCCCGGTCGATCTCCACCGCGGTGCTCTCGGAGTAGTCCTGCTGCTGGGTGAAGTCCCGGCCGAGAAAGATCTGCTCTTCCTTCTTGCCGAAGGTCATGGGTCCCAGCTTCTCGCTCATGCCCCACTCGCACACCATCCGGTGGGCGAGCTCGGTGGCCCGCTCGATATCGTTGCCGGCCCCCGTGGTCATGTGGTCGAGAATCAACTCCTCCGCGACCCGCCCGCCGAACAGGATGGTGACGTTGTTCAGGAGATACTGCTTGTCCTGGCTGTGCCGCTCGTCCACGGGAAGCTGCTGGGTCAGGCCCAGCGCCATCCCGCGCGGGATGATGGTGACTTTGTGGACCGGGTCGGCGCCCGGCAGGAGCTTCGCCACCAGCGCGTGACCGGCCTCGTGATAGGCGGTGTTGCGCTTCTCCTCGTCGCTGATGATCATGCTCTTGCGCTCGGTCCCCATCATGACTTTGTCCTTGGCGAGCTCAAAGTCATTCATGTTGACCTTGTCCTTGTCGCTCCGCGCCGCCAGGAGCGCCGCTTCGTTGACCAGGTTCTCGAGATCCGCTCCGGCAAAACCCGGAGTCCCCCGGGCCAGCACCCGGATGTCCACGTCGTTCTCCAGCGGCACCCGCCGGCTGTGCACCGCCAGGATGCCTTCGCGTCCCTTGATGTCGGGCCGCGGCACCACCACCCTGCGGTCGAACCGGCCCGGCCGGAGCAACGCCGGATCGAGGACGTCGGGGCGGTTGGTGGCGGCGATGAGGATCACGCCGTCGTTGGCCTCGAACCCGTCCATCTCCACCAGCAACTGGTTGAGGGTCTGTTCGCGCTCGTCGTGTCCGCCGCCGAGGCCGGCGCCGCGCTGGCGTCCGACGGCGTCGATCTCGTCGACGAAGACGATGCACGGCGCCTGCTTCTTGGCCTGGACGAAGAGGTCCCGCACCCGCGAGGCGCCCACGCCCACGAACATTTCCACGAAATCCGAGCCGCTGATGCTGAAGAAGGGCACCCCCGCCTCACCCGCGATGGCCCGGGCCAACAGGGTCTTGCCGGTCCCCGGAGGACCCACCAGCAGGCAGCCCTTGGGGATCCTGCCCCCGAGACGGGTGAACTTCTTGGGGTCCTTCAGAAACGCGATGACTTCCTGCAACTCGTCCTTGGCTTCGTCCACCCCGGCCACGTCGCTGAAGGTGACCCGCACCTGGTTTTCGTTCAACTGGCGCGCCCGGCTCTTGCCGAAGGACATGGCCTTGCCGCCCCCCGCCTGCATCTGCCGCATGAAGAAGATCCACACGCCCACCAGCAGCAGCATGGGGAACCAGTTCACCAGCAGCACGAAGTACCAGGGAGAATCGTCCTCGGGCTTGGCGGCGATACGGATGTTCTTCTCCCGCAACGTCTTGACCATGTCCGGGTCGCTGGGAGAGAAGGTCCGGAACCGCTCTCCGCTCTGGTATTTTCCGTGAACGTACTGCCCCTGGATCGTCACCTCCTGAACGTCGCCGCGCTCCACCGCGGACCAGAAGTCGCTGAAGATGATCTCGGGCTCCCGGCTCTGCTGCCGCGTGAACACGTTGAAGAGCAGCAGGAACATCAATCCCAGCACGAGCCACAGGGCAAGGTTTTTCGTCGCTTGATTCAAAGAGGGGGTCTCCAGCCTTCGAAGTGCAATGAAAAAGTTAGCACACGGGTATGGTTACTTCAATAAGAACGGCGACGGTCCAAGTCAACCGGAGGCCGTGCCAGGGCGCTACGAGACCCTGACCCGCCAGACCGTCCGGGTGTCGGGCTCCAGCGTGGCGAAATCGCCGCGGGCGCAACCGGGGACCCACACGATCTCCTCCCCGGCCAGGAGCAGCGGCAGGGTCCGGCGCCGGGACCGCGGCACCTTCCTGTCGATGAAGAGGTCCTTGAGCTTCTTGTGTCCGCTCATGCCCAGGGGCCGGAACCGGTCCCCGGGGCGGAAATTGCGCAGCCTGAGCGGCCGGCCGTCGTGCGTCAACCGGGAGAGGTCGAAAGCGGCCTCGAAATGACTGTCCGGCCGCTCCCGGCCGGCGGAACACCACGATGTCACCCGGACGCCGGCCTCGGGGACGGTCAAGTCGCCCTCCAGCGGCAGCACGTAGGAGTAGTCGTCGGGCCGGAGGGCCTCGACCGCCGGGATCAGCCGCACGGAATCGTACTCCCGGACCACGGTCCAGGAGCCCGGGAGGGAGACCCTGCCGTGGGGACTGCTTCCGGCGATGACCCCGAGGACCGCGTCGACGTGGGCGAAGCCGAGCCGCCGGAGCGTCCCCAACCCCCGCTTCAACCAGAACCGCGCCATCCGAGGCCGGAGCTCGGGTTCGAGTGCCAGAAAGCCCGTCCGGTCCAGGGCGTCGCCGCGGGAGACCCGCGCGTAGGCGCCGGCCACCCGCCGCTCCAGCAGCGCGTGGTCGGACCGCAGCATGCCGCCCAGCCGGGCGAGACGGCGGTCCAGGCCGCGGCCGCTCCGCTCCCGGATTTCGGGCAGCAGGGTGCGGCGGATCCAGTTCCGCAGGTAGCGGGTGTCGCGGTTGGTGCGGTCCTCCCGGTAGTCCAGGCCCCGGCTCTCCAGGAAGGCGAGGATCTCGGCCCGGGGGACCTCCAGGAGCGGACGGATGAGTTGCGCAGCCCCGGCTCCGGAGGGGCCTGGATCCAGCGGGCGTACCGCCGGCATCCCTGTCAGCCCCTCCGGGCCGCAGCCCCGGAGCAGCCACATGAGCATGGTCTCCACCTGGTCGTCGCGGTTGTGGCCCACGGCGACCTTGCCGATACCCCGCCGGCGGGCCACTTCGGTGAAGAACCGGTACCGCCGCTCCCGGGCCAGAGCCTCGAAGTTCCCGGCGCCAGCATCCGGGGCCGGCGGCGAAAGGTCCAGGTGCGTGAGGTGGAAGGGCAGCGACAGACCGGCGGCCATGCCGCGGACGAACTCGCCGTCGCCCCGGCTCTCGTGCCCGCGGATGCCGTGTTCCACGTGGGCCACTTCCAGGGTCAGGCCCAGGGATGGGCCGATCTCCCGCAGGACATGCAGCAGCGCCACGGAATCCGGTCCGCCGGACACGCCTACGAGCACCGCGTCTCCGGGCGCCAGCATGCTGGTCCGGACCAGGGACTCGGCCAACTGTTCGTCGAGGTTCATGGCGGCGGGGAGGAGTACGGTTTGATGGCAGGGGCCACTATTGTTATAGGCTACCTTCAGAAACATCAGGATACACCGCACCTTAGCCGCTCACAAACAAAGAAACGCAACCACGGTCGCGACCAACCCACAGGAGCAACCACATGGCTTCACCGTTGAACCCGCCCCGGAGAATCCTTCTCGGCCCCGGCCCCAGCAACCCGCATCCACGGGTCCTGGAGGCGCTCTCGGCGCCGGTGGTCGGGCATCTGGACCCGGAATTCTTCAAGGTCATGGAAGAGAGCAAGGCGATGCTGCGCTGGCTCTTCCACACCGACAACGAGCTCACCTTCCCGGTGTCGGGCACTGGCAGCGCAGGCATGGAGACCTGCCTCGTGAACCTCATCGAGGAAGGCGACACGGTGCTGGTGTGCGTCAACGGGGTCTTCGGCACCCGCATGGCGGACATCGTCGAGCGCCTGGGCGGCAACCTGGTGAAGGTCGAGGCCCCCTGGGGCGAGATCATCCGGCCGGAACAGGTGGAGCAGGCGCTCAAGGACCACAAGGTCGACATCGTGACACTGGTGCACGCCGAGACCTCCACCGGGGTGTTGCAGCCGGTGGAAGAGATCTCCCGGCTTACCCATGACGCCGGCGCCCTGCTGGTGCTGGACACCGTGACCTCGCTGGGAGGCTGTCCGGTGACCATCGACGCCTGGAACGTCGACGCCACCTACAGCGGCACGCAGAAGTGTCTGAGCTGTCCGCCCGGGTTGTCGCCGGTGTCCTTCAACCAGGCCGCCCGCGACAAGCTGGGCCGGCGCAAGGGCAAGGTCAAGAGCTGGTATCTCGACCTGACCATGATCGAACGCTACTGGGGCGAGGACCGCGCCTACCACCACACCGCCCCCATCTCCATGAACTACGGCCTGCACGCGGCCTTGAGCGAGGTCGAGAATGAAGGCCTGGAAGCCCGGTTCGCGCGCCACGAGCTGAACCACCGCGCGCTGGTGGCCGGCCTGGAGGTCCTGGGCATCCCCCTGGCCTCCCAGGAGGGACATCGCCTGTGGATGCTCAACAGCGTCAAGATCCCCGAGGGCGTCAACGACGCCGCCCTCCGGAAACGCCTGCTGCTGGACTTCAACATCGAGATCGGCGGCGGACTCGGCGCCCTGGCCGGGAAGACCTGGCGCATCGGGTTGATGGGAGAATCGAGCCGGAGGGATAACGTGGTGGCGCTCGTCCAGGCGTTGGGGCAGATACTGAAGGAAGAAGGCGCCGACGTGCCGGTGACGGATGCGCTCGGGGCCATTGAGGGAGTCTACACCAGAGGGTAGACGCCTGGAGTTTAACACCAACCCCTCCGCACGAAGGCCACAGGGACAACGGATCGTCCTTCTTGAGCTCACCCGACTTGGTAAGTCGGGTGAGCTCAGAAGCGGATTGGAATGACATGGCGCGCCTTGAAGATCTTCTTCCCAACACGTCAGTGCGTGGCGTCCTGCCCGATGGCCTTGTTACAGTTGTCAACATCCAACGGTACGGCTCCGAAGCACTGGAACTCACCTACAAGGACGCGAAAGGTAAGCTCGCCAGCGAACTCCTATACCGCCACGACGAACCCCGGTTAGAGGTGGTCGAAGAGGGTCGGCCGTGGAGCTTAGACGGCGATGGACGGCTGTTTCGGCTCGTATCCGAAGCGCACCGTATACGGCTTGCCCACCTGTTCGATCCAGTCCTGGCGGTACATACCTCTCTTGTTGAACCGCTGCCATACCAGATCACCGCCGTCTATGAGGAAATGCTGCAGCGCCAGCCTTTGCGGTTCCTACTGGCAGACGACCCCGGGGCTGGGAAAACCATCATGGCTGGCCTCCTCATTCGCGAGTTGATCGCGCGCGGAGACTTGCATCGCTGTTTGGTTGTATGTCCAGGCAGTCTCGCGGAGCAGTGGCAGGACGAGCTGTATCGCCGCTTTCAACTGCCCTTCGAAATCATGACCAATGACAAGCTTGAGTCGGCCAAAACCGGAAATTGGTTTCTTGAGAACAACCTGGTGATTGCGCGCCTGGACAAGCTGAGCCGCAATGAGGATGTACAGGCAAAGCTAGAGGTTCCCGACACACATTGGGATCTCGTCGTTTGCGATGAAGCGCACAAGATGTCGGCCAGCTTTTTCGGCGGTGAGATCAAATACACAAAGCGATATCAGCTTGGTCAGAAGCTATCTGCTTTGACACGCAACTTTCTGCTGATGACCGCTACGCCTCACAACGGCAAGGAAGAAGACTTTCAGCTGTTTATGGCACTCATCGATGGCGACCGGTTCGAGGGGCGATTCAGGGATGGCGTACATGCAAGCGATGTCTCCGACCTCATGCGTCGTATGGTCAAGGAGAAGCTTCTCAAGTTTGACGCCACTCCGTTGTTCCCACCGCGTGTCGCCAAGACGGTTCCGTACCGGCTCTCCAACATGGAAACGGAACTGTACAAGGCGGTTACCGACTATGTCCGCAAGGAGTTCAATCGGGCTGAGGCTCTCCAGAATGACAAGCGAGCCGGCACCGTCGGATTCGCGCTGACCATTCTGCAGCGCCGCCTCGCCTCATCGCCTGAAGCCATCTACCAATCACTACGTCGGCGCAGGGAACGGCTCGAGGGCCGTCTGCGCGAGTTGGAACTCCTGCAGCGCAGCGCCATTGCCCAAGCGCTGACACAATCAGCTCCGACTTATGACGAAGAAGACCTCGACGACCTCGAGGACGCACCTGACCAGGAGCTTGAGGACACCGAAGATCAAATTCTGGATCAGGCAACCGCAGCGCGGACAATCGACGAGCTCAAGGCCGAAATCGCGACGCTCGTTGACCTGGAGAGGCTCGCCCTGAGAGTGCGCCGCCGCGGCGGAGACAAGAAGTGGCGTGAACTAGCAGAACTTCTAACCGAAATCTTCACCCCCGCGGCGATAGCTAATCAGGTGGCGGAAGACCCTGCACCGTACGACGCAGGGGTTCCGACACCAAAGGCGTCACCGAACCAGAAGCTGGTTATCTTCACGGAGCACCGCGACACGCTTTCATATCTATTGAATCGTGTCAGTACCCTTCTCGGCACAACGGACGCTGTGGTGACGATCCATGGCAGCGTGGGCCGAGAAGACCGCATGAAAGCCCAAGAGGCGTTTCGGCACGATCCAGAGGTCAAGGTCCTCGTTGCCACTGATGCCGCCGGGGAAGGCATCAACCTCCAGCGTGCCCACCTGATGGTGAACTACGACCTTCCATGGAATCCGAACCGGCTTGAGCAACGGTTTGGCCGCATCCATCGGATCGGGCAAACCGAGGTTTGCTTCCTTTGGAACCTGGTGGCGGATGAAACCAGAGAGGGAGATGTCTATCGCACACTGCTCGAAAAGCTCGAAAGGGCACGGGAGGCCTTGGGTGGCCAGGTATTCGACGTTCTGGGGAAGGTCGTGTTCGACGGCAAGCCCTTGCGCGAACTGCTAATCGAAGCGGTTCGGTTCGGTGAAAGACCCGAGATAAAGGAACATCTCGCGAAGGCTGTCGAAGGAGCTCTCGATCATAATAAGCTTCAGACCCTTCTCGAAGAGCGGGCGCTTGCGCCGCAGTCGATGGATGCTAGTAGCGTCCATCGTATCCGGGAAGAAATGGAACGCGCGGAAGCAAGACGACTTCAACCGCACTATATCGAATCGTTCTTCGTTGAGGCTTTCAAGGACCTCGGGGGAACGGCCCGCCAACGCGAACACCGTCGCTATGAAGCTCCTCGGGTCCCCGCTTCGATACGAAACAAGGATCGCCTGATCGGTCTAGGACAACCCGTGCTCCCACGATACGAGCGCATCGTATTCGAGAAGAACCTTATCGCTCCACAGGGACAGCCCATGGCGGCGTTTGTGTGTCCGGGCCATCCTCTTCTTGATGCGACGCTTGATCTCACGCTTGAACGGCACCGCGACCTCATGCGTCGCGGCACAATTCTGGTCGACGAGCGGAATCCGGACGAAAACCCAAGGATGCTCTTTTATCTGGAACATGCAGTCCAGGATGGCAGTCAAACCCGGTCGGGAGACCGCCGCATCGTCTCGAAGCGTATGCTCTATGTGGAGATGGATGCCGACGGCAATGCCCGACACCTGCACTATGCCCCTTATCTCGATTATCGCCCGCTCAAGCAGGAAGAACCGACAGCGGCCGAGATCCTTCAGCGGCCGGAATGTGCGTGGCTGGAGCGCGATCTGGAAAGCAAAGCGCAAGGCTATGCAATCGCCCGCGTGGTTCCAGACCATGTCCGCGAGGTATCGGGACCTCGACTGGAACTGATTGCCAAGACAGAAGCCGCTGTGAAGGAACGCCTCACCAAGGAAATCACCTACTGGGATCACCGCTCGGAAGAACTCAAGCTCCAAGAGCAGGCCGGAAAAACCAATGCCCGCCTCAATTCCAACGAAGCGCGACGTCGCGCGGACAATATTCAGGCCCGCCTTGAGAAAAGGACGTCGGAGCTCCAGCTCGAAGCGAAACTCTCACCGCTCCCGCCGATCGTCCTAGGTGGCATGCTCATCGTCCCGCGCGGTCTCCTGGCGAAGATCGCCCCTGATCGGATCGCGAAGCCGAGTAATCCCCCAGATACCCAGGCTGCGGCGGCGCGAGCACGCGAAATCATCATGGATGTCGAACGCAGGCTTGGCTTCGAGCCGATCGATCGGGAGTTCGAAAAACTCGGTTACGACATCGAGAGCAGAGTGCCGGGTACGGGACACCTCCGCTTCATTGAGGTCAAGGGTCGCGCGGCGAACGCTGCGACCATCACCGTTACTAAGAACGAGATTCTTTATTCCCTGAACAAACCTGACGATTTCATTCTCGCCATCGTCGAGTTCGATGGCGACCTCCAAGCCGGCGACCATCAGGTCCATTACGTCCGGGCCCCATTCCAGCGCGAGCCGGATTTCGGCGTAACCAGCGTGAACTACGACTTTGCCGAGTTGCTCGCGCGGGCGGAGGCTCCCCGATGAGTGAGCAGCCTGCGTTCTATGAGACGGTACGGCAAAACGCCGCGCGACGGTGGGATCAGCTGGAACAGGACCCCGAACTAGCCGGTCCCTGGCATCAGCTGTTCAAACAGGTACAAAGCCCGCGGCACATACTCTCCGAACTTCTACAGAACGCGGATGACGCTGGCGCCACGGAAGCATTCGTGCGCATTGAGGACGAGACGTTTGTATTCGAACACAACGGCGAAGACTTCTCGGAACAACACTTCGCGTCGCTCTGCCGCTTTGGCTACTCGAACAAGAGGACTTTACACACCATCGGCTTCCGGGGAATCGGCTTCAAGAGCACCTTCAGTCTCGGCGATTGCGTCAAGTTATTTACGCCCTCCCTTTCTGTTTGTTTCTATCGGGGTCGTTTTACCGAGCCTCACTGGCTCTCGGAAAGGGTGGATACCGTCGGTAGAACCCGTGTCGTTGTTGAGATAGTCGATCGGCACCGACATAGAGAGGTCGAGAAGAACCTGGACGAGTGGCTTAAGAGCCCCGTTTCATTGCTGTTTTTCAACAGCATTCGCCGGATGCAGATCGGCGATCGGGAGATGCATTGGGGAAGTCTGGGCCCGGGCCCTATAACGGACAGCGAATGGATGGCTCTCTACGAGGACCAGGACGAAGCCTATCTGTTGGTTCGATCCGACGCCGAGGCTTTTCCGGACGAAGCATCGGAAGAAATCAGACAGGAGCGAATTCTCGGCACCGAGGAGGAGACCGGGTTCCCCCCTTGCAAGATCGAGATTGTGCTCGGGGTGAAGGGGCGGCTTTACGTTGTCCTGCCCACGGGCATCGAGACCGTGTTGCCGTTCGCGTGCAATGCACCGTTTATTCAGGATCCGGCACGTCTCAAGATTAAGGATCCGGAAACATCGCCGACAAACCGGTGGTTGCTTCAACGCGCGGGCACACTTGCTGCCGCGGCTATGCTTCGCTGGCTGGGGCAAACCGGTATGCCAACCGCCGAGCGCGCCGGAGCATATGGCCTGTTCCCCGATGTGGACCGGGACGACACGTCACTGGAAGGCGTATGCAGCACCACCGTTGAAGAGGCCTTCGAAAGGGAAATCGAAGGCCAGTCCCTCCTTCTAACCGAAAGTGGGACCCTTACCCCGGAGAAACAGAGCATTGCCATTCCAAAACGGCTGTTCGATATCTGGCCTGCCGAACAGGCGGCCGCGATACTAGACAATGAAGGACGCCCGGCCTTGTGCCGGCATATCGAGCTTACCGACCGGAAGAAACTCTTACATTGGGGCATTGTCAACGAAGTCGACAAGCAGAAACTCCTCGAAACCCTGCGGGCCAAACATCTTCCCAGGCCCGCGACTTGGCGGCAACTGCTGAATTTGTGGACTTACGTAGCTCCGGAGATCATAGGCTATCGTCATTACGTCAACGAGGAGGAGGTTCGCATCGTTCCGGCACAGGGGAAGGATGTCCTCTACGCTTCAGGCGAAATCGTACGACTGGGAGAGAAGAAACTCCTGCAGTCCGAGAATGACTGGGAGTTTCTCGCTGAGCACCTGATCGTATTGAACCAGAACTGGCCGCGTTTTCTTGCCGAACAACGACGCACCGCCTCGGAGCACAATGACGCAGCCGCCGCCGAAGCTGTCGAGGCAGCCTACGCCGTTCTCGAAAAGATCGGCTTGGCCGGCACCAGCGATGTCAACAAGGTGATCGACCGGGTCGCTGCTGAGTTTTTCTCCCAGGACAGCGTCAGCTCTCAGGCATGCGTTCAGCTCGCCCAGATCGCGGCGAAGCTTGGTGCAAGCGTGAGCGACAGGTTCAAATACGCCACACGGAACGGGCGTCTGCGATCAAGCGCGAACGGAATCCTCTTCGACGAGGACGGCAAGCTGGAGGAACTCCTGCCCGACGCTCAGCGGGAGGCACAATTACTTCACCAGGACTACTCGAAGACCTTCACATCATGCTCGCAAGAAGACTGGAAGAAGTGGATCGCGTCAGGGCGCACAAGCCTCCTGACGTTTGTCCCCTTGGTAGAGCAGCGCACCAATATCCATGGAAGGGCGAGTATTCAACAGGAGGCCAAAAGGCGCGGTCTCCACGACGAACTCTCGTACCCTTACGTGACCGACGAGTTCGTAGTGGAGGACTGGGACTTCGACAAGACCTACTGGCGTCACTGGACAGCGTCGGCAAGAGAAGATGAACGACTGTGGGCTAAGCTCGCTGAGCGCGTGCTTGGCCAGCGGGAAACATACTGGATCAGGGCCAGGAGCGCTCGTCTGCTCCAGGTCGCTACAACCGGCAACACGAAATCGATGACCTCCAGCCCAGTGCTACCGTCCTGGGCACTAAAGCTCCGAGGTCTTCCGTGCCTTCCGGATACCCGTGGCTTCCATCGCATACCGGGTGAACTCCTCCGGCGCACTCCCGAGACGGAATCCTTGATGGACGTGGAGCCTTTCGTTCACGGACTTCTGGATCGGGAGACCACGCGGCCCCTGTTGGACCTGATCGGTGTCCGGAGCACGCCCACTGGACCTGATCGTCTGCTCGACTGCCTGCGGGCGCTCGCGAGAGCCGAATCCCCACCGGTTCACGAGGTAGAGAAGTGGTACAGCCGCCTCGATCAAATGCTGGATTCGTGCTCCACTGAGGATTCCCAAAGAATCCGGCAGAGCTTCCAATCCGAAAAACTCATCCTGACGCAGAACGGCGCTTGGGAAGTGACATCCGCTGTCTTTCTGGCATCCGACGAAGATGACGTGCCGGATGCAGAAATAATTCGTACATCGGTGAACGGCCTGACGCTCTGGAGGAAACTCGGGGTCGCGGATCGGGCGACGGCAGAGCTCGCGATCGAATGGCTTAGGAGCCTGCCAACCGACAAAGTGCTTGAGCAGGGAGTGGCCCGTCGCGTTCGTTCATTGCTGGCACGATATCCTATGCGTATCTGGGAGGAGTGTGGACATTGGCTCAGTCTTGCCGGTGAATGGACGCCCGTCGATGGCCTCTGCTATTCGCTTACCATGCAGTCCCTCGTCCCCTGGCGACACCTCCATCAATGGGTGAAGCAGCAAACAGCCGATCTGCAACGCCTACCGGCCGAGGCAACCGGCAATCCGCCCTTTTCGCGGCTGCCGACACTGGCTACGCATGTCGAGGAGCGCTTCCTTCGCAACCCACAGCTTGCCGGCGGCGCGGTGACAAAGGATTGGCTGACCGTGCTCGGAACCGAACTGCGCCGGGTCGAGCTCGACACAGACGACGACACCCAGCGAATTCGGGGGCTGGCGAACAACCTCGCACGAACCAGATGGCGTGAAACGCCGAGCCTTCAAATCATTCCCTATATCGACGGCACGCCCGCCGGAACTCCTCGACAGGCCGATGTCCTGTGGCTCGACGACACTCTCTATGTCGACCAGCTGCCAAAAGCAAAACTGGCCCGGCGCGTACCGGAGGAGATTGGAAGAGCATTCGGGCGCCCGGATATCAAGGGAGCGCTGGATTACAGCTTCGAGCGCTCTGCGCAGGATGTCAGGGAGTACGTCGAAGGAAATTTTAAGCTGTGCCCTGCGAGCGACGCGCCCGAGGGAGTGTTCGAGGAGATCGAACCGGACCCGACCGAACAACTTGAAGAGCCAGCGCCAGCGGTCGGCACCGGAGCAGATCAGGAACCCAACGAACTGGCAGGCTCCCAAGATCAGGGTGCTGTCGCGCACGAAGAGAACGACACTCAAGACATCGATACGACCGAGGCGGAGGACGAATGGAACACTAACGCCATTGTCGAGGCAGAACAGCCACGACCGCGACAATCACCGAAGCCCGTGAAGCCAGACATTATCGAGCGGTACGCCCGGTCACAGGGGTTCGGCAAGGACAGCGAGAATCGGTTCTTCCACGAAGATGGAAGCTGGATCGCCCGCGCGCAAGGCGCACGCTTCCCGTGGGAGCGTCGTGCGGCCAGCGGCGATCTCGTGCGATACTATTGGCCCAAGGACCACTGCTTGGAGCGTGAACCGCTGCAGCTTGCGGCTGACGTCTGGGGCCTTATCGAGCGGCAACCGCAATTCTACGCGCTTATCCTCACCGACATCGAGGATGGCCCTATCGAGGTGACTGGCTCACGCCTCCGTGCGATGCGCGACGAGGGCGAAGTTACCCTTTATCCGGCAACCTACAGACTTGTTTATGCCCATGAGCGCCACGCATAAGAAGAAGCTCATCGAAGTAGCCCTGCCACTCGATGCAATTAACGCTGCAGCCGGTAGAGAAAACAACATCCATACCGGTTTGCCCGCAAATCTCCACACATGGTGGGCGAGGAAACCACTGGGTGTTGCCAGAGCAGTCCTGTTCGCGAGCCTCACCGATGACCCATCGGAGTATTCGAAATCGCCTGCGGAGGAAGCGCGCAATCGGGACCGACTGTTCGCCCTAATCGAAAAGCTGGCTGATGTCCGCCAAGGTATGAAGCCAGGCGTTCTGCGCGACGCAAGAGCCGAAATTCTCAAGTCGAATGGCGGACAAATGCCTTCGTTTTGGGATCCATTCTGCGGAGGAGGGTCACTTCCGCTTGAAGCCCTCCGACTTGGTCTCAATACGACGGCCACCGATCTAAAGCCTGTCGCCGTCTTCATAACACGAATCCTGATCGAACTGGCGCCCAGACACGCTCGCAAAACACCGATCAATCCACATGACAGGAAATCCTTTCTTGCGTCGCCCGAAGCACCATTCGACGGGCTCAAAAACGATGTCCTCTACTATGGTGGTCGTATCGGCGAGAAGTTATTTGCGAGATTGTCCGGCTTCTATCCGTCTTCGGACCTGCCTAAAGAGTTCGGGCGCCGCCAAGCGAATATTGTTGCCTGGATATGGGCTCGCACGGTGACCTGTCCCAATCCGTCCTGCCGCGCCGCCGCTCCGTTGGTGAACAAGTTCTGGCTTTCTACCCACAAGGGCAACGAGAGTTTTGTTCATCCTACTTTCGATCCGGTTACCAAGAAGTTCCGCTTCGCCATCCGACACGCTGGAACTCCGCTTGATGGGACCGTCAATAGATCGGGCGCAATGTGCCTAGCCTGCGAAAACCCAATTTCGTTCGATCACATTAGGGTTCAGGGAACGGCCGGACGAATATCATATACCCTGATGGCCATGGCTGCCGAGGGACCGCGTGGTCGGCTCTACTTATGTCCGGACAACCGCCATGACGAGATCGCTGCAGCCTGCGTTCCAAGTGCGGAGCCGGATTCTGAACTCCCTTCAAGCGCATTGGGGTTTCGCGTGCAGAAGTATGGTCTTACTCGCCACAGCGATCTATTTACAAAACGACAATTGACAGCACTTGAAGTATTAGCCGACGAAGTCGCAAACATTCGCTCTGAAATCATCCTCGACTCCGGAGGCGACAATTCTTATGCTGACTTGGTGCAGGCATTTCTGGCCTTGAGCTTGAGTCGGGTCGCGCAGACTAACAATACTCTCGTCAGATGGCTAATTCGTCCTACAGGAACGTCAAAAGGTACGCCGGCTTTCGATCGACCAATTGTGTCTATGGTATGGGAGTTTTCTGAGGGGAACATTCTGGGTTCGTCAGTTGGTAGCTGGCAGGCGGCGCTCCGAAATCCATTAACAGCGCTCAGTTGCCTACCGTTCGAGCCAAACACGGGTGTTGCTCGACAGGCCGACGCAGCTCTGCACTCCACGGACATCACGAACGCTGCAATTTCGACCGATCCACCATATTTTGATGCAATCGGATACGCTGACTTAGCAGATTTCTTTTACATCTGGCTCCGCCGCGCCATGGGAAACGTTCATCCCGACATTTTCGGCACAATGCTAGTCCCAAAGGATGGCGACATGACGGTCGCCCTCGGTCGTAAGGACGTCTCCCGTTCGGATGCAACTCAGGTCTTCTTGGAACGTTTATACCAAGCGTTCGGAAAAGTCCATCTAGCAACTTCTCACACAACTCCGGTGTCGATCTACTATGCTTTCAAACAGACCGAAACGGCGACGAGTTCGGATGGGGACGGGAGTGCGATTATTCGCTCGACCGGGTGGGAAACCCTCCTGCAAGGAGTCATCAGGTCCGGGTTTCAAATTACGGGGACATGGCCGCTGCGGACGGAGTCGGCGAGTAGACTTCGGGCTATTGGTTCAAACGCACTTGCGTCGTCGATCCTTCTAGTCTGCCGTCCAAGGGAATGCGAGGCAGGAACGGCTACTAGGCGACAGTTTCTGAATTCGCTTAGGGCAAAGCTGCCACCGGCCTTGTCCCATCTACAAAGTGGGAACGTGGCCCCAGTCGATCTAGCACAAGCGTCGATCGGGCCGGGAATGGCCGTCTACTCGAGCTATGATCGGGTTCTAGATGCGGACGGCTCAGAACTTTCTGTCGGCAATGCGCTGACGCTCATCAACCAATCTCTCGATGAGGTTCTCGCCGATCAAGAGGCCGATTTCGATCCAGACACGAGGTGGGCTGTGTCTTGGTTCGAACAAACCGGTTTCGAGGAAGGAGAGTTCGGCCAGGCAGAAACTCTGTCCAAGGCAAAGAATACGTCTATCAATGGACTGGTGGGGGCAGGCATTGTGGTGTCTACTCGAGGACGAGTGAGACTCTTGCGGCCGGAGGAACTGGAGAAAAACTGGGATCCATCTAAGGACAAACGACTCACTGTGTGGGAGGTCGTGCATTTTCTAGTCCGTGAACTCGACAGCAGTGAACTAAACGCTGCCCAGATGATCAAGAGATTGGGTCCGATTGCAGAAGTCGGGAGAGAGCTCGCCTATAGGCTTTTCTCAATTGCAGAACGAAAGAAGTGGCCCAAGGATGCCCTCACCTACAACGCGCTTGTCCTGGCTTGGCCGGAAATCGCACGGCTTGCCCGCGAAATGCCTACGCCGCCTGAAGCACCGGTACAGGGTACCCTGATCTGAGGAGAGGAGACATCATGGCGATCACCAATCACGAACGCGTCAGCAACGCTCTCGACTTGCTGCGCGCTGGGCTCGGGCCTTTTGTCGACCGTGAGGTCAGGGTGGCGATGAAGGACGGCGTGTCGGTGCCGGCGTTACAGGCGGTTGCCAGCGATCACCTCGTCAAGGACAAGCTTATCGTCGAATGGGATGCGGCCCTTCTTCTGAAAGTCATGTGGGAGTCCTGGAATGAGGTCTTCCGGAAGACTCTGGGTCCCGCTGAACGCGGTCTGGTGGGAGAAATGCGCGGGCACCGCAACAAATGGGCTCACCAAGAACCTTTCACTAGCGACGATACATACCGCGCGCTTGACAGCGCAGGACGTCTACTCACCGCGGTATCGGCGCCCCAATCCCGCGATCTCGAGCGCATCAAGATGGAACTGCTGCGCGTCAGGTTCGACGAGCAGGCCCGCAACGAGCGGCGGAAGTCGGCTAGCACGACGATCGAGAGCCAATCTACAGGGTCGTTAATGCCCTGGCGTGAGGTTGTTAGCCCTCACCGCGACGTAGCAAGCGGACGCTACCAACAGGCGGAGTTCGCGGCCGACCTTTGGCAGGTACACATCGGTGAAGGGGTTGACGAGTACAAGAATCCGGTGGAGTTCTTCCGCCGAACATTCCTGACGGACAGTTTGAAGCACTTGCTGATCGGCGCAATCCGTCGTCTCTCGGGGGCTGGCGGCGATCCGGTCATTCAACTACAGACCAACTTCGGCGGCGGCAAGACCCACTCCATGCTTGCGCTCTATCATTTGTTTTCGGGGACCACGCCAAACGAGTTGCTCGGCATCGAGGCCGTCATGAAGGAAGCGCAAACCGCCGAGCTTCCGAGCGTAAAACGTGTCGTACTGGTCGGCAACAAGATCTCGCCCGGAAATCCGGTGAAGAAAGATGACGGCACGCTGGTTCATACCCTCTGGGGCGAGTTAGCTTGGCAATTGGGAGGGCGGCAAGCTTATGAACGGGTCCGGGCGGACGATGAGAAGGCAACCAACCCTGGGGACGTGCTACGTGACCTTTTCAATGGCTACGGTCCCTGTCTGGTCCTCATCGATGAATGGGTCGCATATGCGAGGCAACTGCATGACCAGGGCGATCTGCCAGCAGGCGATTTCGAGACCCATTTCACTTTCGCTCAGGCACTGACGGAGTCCGCCAAGCTGGCCCAGCATTGTCTTCTGGTTGTCAGCTTGCCCGCATCCGACACCGTGGGATCGCCGCATACACAGGCGGATGATATCGAGGTCGGCGGTCGACGCGGGCGTGAAGCTCTAGACCGCCTGCGCAACGCGATCGGCCGCGTGGAATCTTCATGGCGTCCTGCCAATGCAGAGGAGGGCTTTGAGATCGTCCGCCGTCGTCTCTTCGAGCCCTTGATCGAACAGTCCCAGTTCGTCGCGAGGGACACGGTGGCGAAGGCGTATTTCGACTTCTACCGCAGCCAGCATCAGGAGTTCCCGCCGGAATGCCGGGGCACGGAGTACGAAGGTCGGCTGAAAGCCGCCTACCCGATTCATCCCGAGGTGTTCGACCGGCTGTACACCGAATGGTCCACCCTTGTGAAATTCCAGCGGACGCGGGGTGTTCTGCGTTTGATGGCTGCCGTGATTCACAGCCTTTGGGAGAAGGGCGATCGCAATCCCCTGATCCAACCTGCCAACATCCCGATCGACGATCCGCGCGTCCGGTTTGAACTGACCCGCTATCTCTCGGACAACTGGACGCCGATCATCGAGAAGGATGTGGACGGTCCCAATTCGCTACCGCTCAGGATCGATGGTGAGGTGCCAAACCTCGGCAAGTTTTCCGCATGCCGTCGAACTGCGCGCACGGTCTACTTGGGCTCGGCGCCCGGCTCGACGGTGTCCAACCGGGGAATTGAGGACCGTCGTGTCAAGCTCGGATGTGTTATGCCGGGTGAATCTGCCGCGATTTTCGGCGATGCGCTGCGACGCCTCAGCGGCGCGGCCACCTATCTCTACCAGGATGGCCCACGCTACTGGTACTCGACCCAGCCGACTGTGACCAAGCTGGCGGAGGATAGGGCGCAGCAGCTCGAATCCGACTCAGACCGAGTGAACCGGGAACTGGACGAGCGCCTCCGTGCCGACCTTCGCAACCAGGGCGACTTCGCAAGAATCCACGCCCTGCCCCAGTCCGGGCAGGATGTACCAGACGATTTAGACACCCGCCTTGTAGTCTTGGGAGCCGAGTACCCGCATAGCCGCGACACCGGAAGCGCGGCGCAAGCTGCGGCAAAGACAATGTTCGAGACAAGGGGGAACGCACCCCGGCTGTACCGCAACACGCTCGTCTTTATGGCTGCGGACAAAACACGGCTTCAGGATCTCGACGATGCGGTCCGCCGGTACCTTGCGTGGCAATCCATCCTCGACGAAAGGGACGAACTGGACCTGACACCCCATCAAGTCCGTCAGGCAGAGACACAGAAGACCAGCGCCGACAGCGCCGTGAATGCGCGGCTGCCGGAAACGTACCAGTGGCTATTGGTACCCCAACAAACGACACCTCAGAGCCCGATAGAATGGCAGAGCTTCCGTCTATCTGGGCAGGAACGACTTGCCGTTCGCGCTAGTCGCAAATTGAAAAACGATGAGCTTCTCATAGCGGGCCTCGCGGCGACACGACTTCGTCTGGAGTTAGATCAGATCCCCCTCTGGCGCGGCGATCATGTCGAAATCAGACAGTTGGTGGAGGATTTCGCCCGATATCTCTATTTGCCGCGGCTTCGGGACACCGCCGTCTTGCTCGATGCCATGCGGGAGGGCCTCGGCCTCTTGACCTGGGGCAGAGATTCTTTCGCTTACGCGGAGAGCTATGACGAGACCGCTTTGAGGTATCGGGGACTCCGTTGCGGGAATTTGGTCCCCGTATCTCACGACAATCTCGTCGGCTTGCTCGTAAAGCCGGAACCAGCACTCAAGCAACAGGAAGCGGAAACACCCCAAACGACTCTGAGTGGCGTGTCACCCGGCACACCTCCCGCTGGAACGCCGGGAGAAACGCCGGCGACTACTTCCGTATCCGACAAACAGCCGGGCGAGGGCCAAGCTTCTACTGCGCTGCCAAAGCGATTTCATGGGTCAGTTTCGCTGGACGAGACGCGCGTCGGGCGCGACGCAAGCCGCATTGCCGATGAAGTCATCTCTCACCTCTCCGGCCTGATGGGCGCGACAGTGCGAGTCACACTGGATATCGAGGCCGATATCCCCAACGGAGCCCCCGACAATGTGGTGCGCACGGTCACCGAGAATGGCCGAACGCTGAAGTTCGACAGCCAAGGATTCGAGAAGGATTGATTACTGCGCAGGAAGGAGCGCAATCAGCCGCTCGGAAATCGCTCGTGCCGATTCCGCCGGGTGTCACTCGTAGCCCTAAGTCAGAAGGACGCTCATGTCGGCATTGAATCGCGGGTCGCCGAGCTTGCCTGCGAGGTTGCCCTCGAACATTCCGCGCGTGACCCGATGCGCTTCGTGGGTCAAGTATTGCCGAAAGGCTTCCACGATTTGCCGGGGATCGGTCCGCCCATCATCGAGCCCTGTTGCCACGTCAACAGATCCCGGCCCTTTCGGCGCTGATAGAGCCTCTCAGCCTGGTTGCCAGGATCTCGTCGAACTCGAGAGTTGCGATGTCCGACCTTCCAGAATACCACCTTGATTCCACCGAGAACGACCGTCTGGCGAAGCCATACAGGGCAAAATGCTCTCGTGTATTGATCGCGAGCCTGAGGCGCAGGCGAATCGCCGGAACGTCCTCGGACATGAAACGGCAGCCGAACGTCACCCGTCCTTAGTCCCGCTGGATCATGCCTCCGTTTCGACATCCGCGTTGACGTAGAGCCGCCAGTCTTTCGATCGCGGTGCACCGTCGGCATTTGCGGCCGGCAGCAGTTTGGTAAAGTTTCGCGCGGCCCTGCGCACGCGATCCTTGAGCAGAACGGCCTTGTCTCCGGCACCGACATGTTCGAGGAGGTAACCCAGACGCTGGGCCCAAAGGATGGAAGCCGTCTTCGAAGCGTCGACGAGGCGCTTCGGGTCCATGTCCTCACCGAGTTCGGACAGAACCCCTGCCACCTGATCGACTCCACCGGCGCGGTGCATGTATCCAACCAGATCGACCGCCGTCGCCTCCACGGTCGAGACCAGAACCGTTCCGCGCGGATTGTTGAAGCTCTGCACCGACACGGCATCCATGTTGCGGCGCGCGACGAAGGCCACCCTGACGGAACCGCAGGTGATTGCCGGTCTGTTCTTCTCAAGGATGACCTGGAATTCCTGGGGACGGTGATGGGCCGCACCGTGGTACTGTGCAGCCGACAGGAGCCCGGTGTAGTACCGGACCCTTCGGCACTCCATGAGGGCCGGGATGAACTGATCCGCCGGCAGGCAGCCGAGCCTCCGGTACTCGGGCGGCACGATGACATAAAACCCGCGCCCGGGGCTTGCGATCTCGCCTCTGGCCGCCAGACGGCTCAACGCCTGCCTCGCCGCCTCGTCGGAGACGCCCAGTGTCGGCCGAAGCTCGGCTAAGGTAAAGTGATACTGGCCGCGAGCCGCCAGATCCGCGACGACATCGCGAGCACGTGGTGCATCAAGTGCATACATGACATCCGTAAAGTAACACTTTTCAGTATAATATGACAGTAAGATCGTAACCAGTCTACGGCGTTGCACCCCTGACGCCGGCCAACATCGGTTGCGGCGGTCCTTGATTCATCTGAACACCTCCTATATTTTCCGACAAAAGGAGTAGTGAGTGATGTCCACGACCGAAGCCATTCGAAGCCGTATACGCTTCCGTGACCTGGTCGATGACCGGGTCGACGAGGGAGTGTTCAGGGTCGACCGCTCGATCTATACCGACGGGGCGGTCTTCGAGGCCGAGATCGAGCGGATTTTCGAGGGCGGATGGGTCTTTCTCTGCCACGAAGGCCAGGTGGAGAAGCCGGGCGACTATTGGGCGACGGAGATCGGCCGGCAGCAGGTTTTCGTCATGCGCGAGACCGATGGCTCGCTTGGCTGCTTCATCAACGCCTGTTCCCATCGGGGCGCCGTGGTGACCCCGCTCAAGCAGGGAAACGCGAATGTGCTCACCTGCCGTTTCCACGGCTGGGTGTACGACCGCGGCGGACGCTGCATCAGCATCAAGAACGAGGAGCCGGGCTACCCCGCCTCGGACCGGTCGGGCGGACGCTTCGACCTCCGCCGGATCGGCGCCCTGGACTCCTACAAGGGGTTCGTGTTCGGGAGCCTGAGAAGCGATGTGCCCGCGCTACGGGACCATCTGGCGGCGGCGGCGCGCTGGATCGACCTGCTGGCCGACCAGGCGCGGGACGGGCTGGAAGTCGTTCCCGGCTGCTCCACCTACGTGGTCCACGGCAACTGGAAGCTGCAGTCCGAGAACAGCGTCGACGGCTACCACGTGACCACCCTACACAGCGTATTCGCCGCCACCACGGCCCAGCGTGAAGCGCGGGATGCCACGGCCGGCATGGGCCGGACCGAGTCCGGACGCATCAAGGGCAAGGTGCCCAGCGGCACCTACGACCTCCGCAACGGGCACATGGGGCTATGGGCGCTGCACGTCACGCCACACGTCCGCCCCATCTACGAGGCACGGGCGTGGCTCGAAGAGAATCTCGAGCCGGCCGAGGTCGACTGGATCCTCAACCGGGGCCGCAACCTCTACCTGTTTCCCAACGTGATGCTGATGGACAACCCGTCGACGCAGATCCGGTTGGTGAAACCCATCTCGCCGGGTTTGACCGAGGTCTCGGTCTACTGCATCGCTCCCAAGGGAGAGAGCCCGACGGCGCGGGCCGCTCGCCTGAGGAAGTTCGAGGATTTCTACCTGACCGCCGGGATGGCGACGTCGGACGATGCCGCCGCGCTCGAAGCCGTCCAGGACGGCTCTCTCGGACCGCCCAGCCAATGGAACGACATGACCCGCGGCCTGTCCGACCTGGTCGCCGGCCCCGACCGGGGCGCCCGTGACCTGGGCTTCGAGCCGGCGTCGTCCTGCCCCGACTGGGACCACGAAGGAATGTTCCACGGTTTCTACCGCGCCTGGCTGGATCGTCTGGAAAATGGGGCGGGCGCCGCATGAACACGAACGGCATCGACCCGGCGCTGGAGCGTGAGGTCACGGCTCTCATCAACCGCGAGGCCATGCTGCTGGACCGGCGCCGCTGGAATGAGTGGCTCGAGCTCTATGCCGAGGACGCCGTGTACTGGGCGCCGGCCTGGGCCAACGAGGAAGAGACCACCACCGACCCCGAGACCCAGCTCAACCTGATCTATCTCAAGAACCGCGGCCGGCTCGAAGACCGGGTGTTCCGGATAGAGTCACGCCAGTCCTGGGCCTCGCTTCCTCTCGACCGGACGGTGCACGTCATCGGCAACGTGCTGGTGGAGCGCGCGGAGGGAGACGCGATCGAGGCCACCGCCAACTGCATCGTGCACGTCTACGGCAAGAAAGGGGCGGCGACCCGCGGCAGCCGCTACGACTTCGGGTTCAGGCGCATCGGCGGCGAGCTCAAGATCGCGAAAAAGAAGATCACCTTCATCGACGACCGGCTTGAAGGGCCGGTTGACATCTATCACTTGTAGAGAGCCTTGCTGAGCCTTCAGAAGATCGCTCCCGAGGTCGGCGGCATCGCGCTTCGCGAGATGGCGCCGCGTGACCCCGGACCCGGCGAAATATTGATCCGGGTGGGTGCGGCGGGGATCTGCGGCACCGACCTGCAGATCTACAATTGGGCGCCGCGCATGGCGCGCCGGATGGTCTTGCCACGGGTCCTGGGACATGAGGTCTCGGGAACCGTCGATGCCGCCGGCCCGGGGGTCGAGGGCCTCGCGGCCGGCGACCGGGTGAGCCTGGAAAGCCACATATTCTGCGGCGGCTGCCGGTCCTGCCGCCTCGGACGCGCCCATCTCTGCGAGAACACCCGCTACCCGGGCATCGACATCGACGGTGCGTTCGCCGAGTACCTGACCGTACCGGCCTCCATCGCCTGGGTGAACCCGGCCGGCCTTCCGCATGAAACCGCGGCGATGCTCGAGCCCTTCGGCATCGCCGTCCACGCCTGCCTCGCGGGCGCCGGCGTCGCCGGGCTGTCGGTGCTGGTGAACGGTTGCGGCCCCATCGGACTGATGGCGGTGGCGGCCGCGCGTGCGCTGGGCGCCGTCAAGATCATCGCCTGCGACATCAACCCGGTGCGTCTCCGGGCGGCCGAAACCATGGGCGCCGACCGCGCGGTGGATGCCGGCAGCGAGGAGTTGGCGCGGGTGGTGGGCGACATGACCGGCGGCGCCGGGGCCGATGTCGGCATGGAATTTTCGGGCACCGAAGCCGGATTCAACGCCATCTTCGCCTCCCTCGCCAAGGGCGGCGACTTCCGCCTGGTGGGGGCGCCGCCGTCGCCGATTCCCGTCGACTTCACCTACTGGCTGCTCAAATGCCCGGCCCTGCAAAACATCCACGGGCGCCTGATCTGGCAGACCTGGCAGCGCGCCACCGAGCTGCTCGCGGCCGGCGCCGTCGACCTCGCCCCGGTCCGCAGCCACGTCCTGCCGCTCTCCGAAGCGCCGCGCGGGTTCGCGCTGATCCGAGACGGTGAGGCTCTCAAGCCCGTCATCGTGCCGGAGTCCTAATCGGTCGTTGAAAAACTCCTTGCGACATGGGTCGGCGCCCTTCGACTTCGCTTCGCTACGCTCAGGGCGAACGGTTGGAAAAACCACCCCCCGTTCGCCCTGAGCGTAGCGAAGCGAAGTCGAAGGGCGCAAAAAATCGGACAGGCTCCCAAAAAACCAGCAAATTACGGCAGGAACTTACGGGGACGCGACACCAGGAAGCGAAGATGCGGCACATCGGCGGTCCAAGCCATTCCACCAGGTTGTCCGCTCGGCGATTTTGAGCGACACTCGCACTCGACCGTGTCGGGAGGGCCAACTAGCCCATCCCGGTATGGGCAAACCCGGATTGGATCATGACGGTACTCGTGGACACCCGTGCCGATCTCACGCTCGAAGCCGCCCGGCGGGTGGCGTGGGAAGGCGAAGGGGTCGAACTCGGCGCCAGGGCGCTCGCGGCAATG
>MKWU01002052.1_pt1 | contig 31904 bp, 26 predicted proteins | sample 809101 | NCBI WGS metagenome assembly MKWU01 (sample SAMN05860141, study PRJNA318959) | sponge metagenome | host: Aplysina aerophoba | place: Slovenia: Piran, Adriatic Sea, Gulf of Piran | collected 2013-05-07
TCGACGGCTCCTCTTCGAGACCGACTCGAGCGAGTCGGAGGGACTCCCAGCCCCAATGGGCCGGCAGAGCCCTGCCAACACCGCCCCGCACCGCCAAACACGTCACCAGCATCCCGCAAATCCGCCCAAATCCCGCGCTAAAGGCTTGACAGAATTGCGCTTACGGGCAGAAAATGGACGAGAACTAGCTAGAGTCCTTCGAGCCGGCGAACTGGATGCGACCGCAGCCGAGCACCGAGTCGCCGTGGAAGGATTCCGCACGAAGATCGAGAGGCACCGAGCGCGAACCTTGCGACGCGAGTCCGAATGAACTGTGGCCCGGGCGTCGCTGAGCGAGGCGGTGGACGGTACCAGGAGGAAGCCCTAACGCAAACGCCCCGGTGGACCGGGTGATCCACCCGGGCGTGGTGGAAACGGGGCAACTCCAGGGGACTCGACCCCCCCGGCGGGAGGGACGGACAGAGTCCGTTCCGGAGGCCGGGGGGACCGGCGCCGAAGCGGTGGCAACGCCGACCACGCCGCCCGCCGGTCAGTACGCGGACTCACCCGCGAAACCGATGGCCTCGACCGGCGGTGATCGGTGGTCGGCGGGAGAACATCCGGCGACTTGGCCGCCTGGGACGTTCGACTCCGCAGAAGTGGCGGAACGATGTTCACCCGGAATCTCTCTAACCGTCGTCACAGTCTTAGGGTCCGCGCTGGCGCTCGAAGTACGTCGGCGCCACGTAGAACAGGGGCACCCCTTCGTACTCGCACACGGTGAGCCCCGCGAAATAGTCGGGGTCGTTCGTCACGCCATCGAACTCGCAGCTAAAGTTGATCGCTCCCTGGGCGTTCGGCGCCTGCCATGCGAACGAAAAGTCGATGTCCGGCCAACAGTAGTCCCCGTGGAACGCACCGCGGATCGTGTCCGGCCGGTGGTAGTTCTCGATGTGGTACGCCCAATCGCCCTTGAACGTGCCCCGCACCTCGACGCGCTCGTACTCCCTGAGTTCCAGTGTCCAGTTTGGTTGGAACGTCGAACTCACCACCCACTTGCCCTGCCACGTCCCGTCAAGCGGCAGGTAGGGTTCACCGCCGCCGACGCTGCCGCACGACTCGACATCGAGCTCGACGTCGAGCTCGATGTCGAGCGTTTCGCAGGAGCTGAGGAGGATCACCACCACCAGAAGGGATCGCGCGGCGTTCATGGCTTCACCTCCGGGACAGGATTCCCTACAGTCGATTACCCACCGGCCGCGGCGCAGGTTCTCTTGAAGCTCTGGCGCCAGTTTCTCTAAGGAAGGGTTGACCCAGGCCGGGGAATTGATCGTGCGGAGAAACTCCCCCCAAGCCATATGAAGGGATTGAGGCTGATGGCGGCGGATTGATCGTACGGCTTTCCCGAGACGCTGGGCAAGGGAGCGAGAACGGGTTGGCCATATCATCGCGTCTCCATCGAACGGAGGAGGCGTGATGATCGTAAGAGAAGCCCCCGGTGACCCTCGGAACGGGTCGGCAAAGACGACTGAATGCGCCGCCGGGAATCCCGCCATTCAAACCCGTTTTCCCGCTTTCGCGGCACGGTCCAGCAGGGTCCAGTACAACGGCAGGACACGCAGATCGTGCAGCCCCGTAAGACTTTATACGACTTTCTGCCGGGATTCTGGCTACCTCCAGTCCGCTGTTCCGGCGCGAGGGCGGGGCCCGAGCCGGAGCAGGAATCGCAACGAGTGTCAGGCGAGACGCCGGCGATGCGCGCCCGGAGCCGAAGCAGCGGCGGGCGGATGCGGTGGGGCTATTGGCGGAGCGGGCGCTGGCGGCCGGGTTCGGAGGTAGCGAACTCGGCGACGAGCTGAAGACTCGATCCCACGGCGATGGGCCCCGTGGCGAGGCGCCCCTTTCGCAAGACGACGCGCTCCTTGCCCAGGACGACGCGCTCCTTGCCCAGGACGAGGCGCTCCTTGCCCAGGGCGAGGCGCCCCCATCCCGTGACGATGCGCCCCAATCCGAGGACGAGCCGCAGACTCGATCCCGCGAGGAGTGGCAGCCCCGATCCCGCACCGAACCGCCCGCCTCGCGCGGCGTCGAATCGGGCACCCGCGCGGAGCGCTACCAGGTGATGGTCCATTGCGACGCGGCGACGCTCGCGGCGGAGGGCGAGCCCGGACGCTCGGATCTGGACGGGATCCGCGTTTCCGCGGAGACGTCGCGGCGCATGGCGTGCGATGCCGCGGTGGTGGCGATGGTCCACGCGAAGGATGGCTCGTTGCTGAAGGATAGCTCGCTGCTGAACGTCGGACGCCGGACGCGCACCATTCCTCCGCACATCCGGCGTGCGCTGGAGGAGCGCGACCGCGGATGCCGCTTCCCCGGGTGCGGCTGTCGGTTCACGGAGGCGCATCACGTGAAGCACTGGGCCGACGGGGGTGAGACGAGCCTACGGAACACGCTGCTGCTCTGCCGGCGGCACCATCGCGCCGTTCACGAGGGACAGGTGAAGGTGTCGGTGAACCGCGATGGGACGGTGCTCTTCGTCACCCCCAGCGGGAAGATACTGGCGGACGCGCCGGGCAAGCCGAGATCGGCAGACACGCTGGGCAAGCCGAGATCGGCGACGGCGCCGGGCAGGCCGAGATCCGCGACCGTGCCGGGCAAGCCAACATCGGCGACCGCGCCAGGGCAGCGAGGCGAAGGGGAAGCACAACCGCCCACGCAGCAGGGGTGGGAGGACTTGCCTCGCGTCCCATCCGTCCATCCCGGCGCCCCGCCGATGAGCAAGACCGTCGCCCTCTCAAACGGGGCCGCGCTCTACCGCGATTCCGATATCCCGTGGGAGATCGAGGCCAGGGCGCGCGAAGCTGTGGAGGAGTCTCTGGAATGACGGCTTCGTCCCCTCGGTAGAGCGTATCGCCCGCGATCGGGCGCACTTCTCCCCGAGATCACCGGAGGAGCCAGCCTCCGGACTGGCAGCAGACGCCCATCAGAGCTGCGGAAACCACGCGGGAAATGATCTCGTGGACACGCGCCGGAGCGGGAGATGATCTCGTGGACACGCGCCGGAGCCGGGAGATGATCTCGTGGACACGGCGCCGGAGCGGGAGATGATCGCGTGGCTCCCCGCGCCGGAGCGGGAGATGATTGCGTGGCCCCCGCGCCGGAGGGGGAGATGATCGCGTGGCCCTCGCGCCGGAGGGGGAGACGATTGCAGGCACCTGCGCGCCAGCCGAAACTCACGGACTGTACACGTAAACTACCGGCAGCCTGGACACGTCGGTGACGCTGTTGTCCGTGTGGTGGTAGATGTTCATCCGTCCCGTGCCGCAGTCGCCGAAGGCGTCGCAGGATACCGTCCCGACCAGGCCGCTCATCGAGGTAGCTCGCACCTGCGCGCGCAACGCGGCCCGGTCGATGTGCAGTCTGTCGCCCTCCTCCACGGCGACGGACTGGATGGCCGACAGAAGCATGGTGGTCGCGTCATAGGCGTGCGCCCAGTAGGGCGACTGAGGGAAACCGCCGTGCCTGGCCTCGAACGCGGCGAGAACCTGCTGCCCGCTTCTTCCGGTCCGCTCGTTCACGTTTGAGCCGAAGTCCGATTCCGGGCCGGCGAAGTAGATCCCCTCCGACTGGGGCGTTTCCAGGAACGCGGAGACCAGCAGCGCGGCAGCTGATATCAGGGTGGTCCCTTCGAGCCCGTCGAAGGCCCGCGCCTGCGCGGCAAATGCCGATCCTTCCGTCACGAACAGCGGAAAGAAGATGGCATCCGGGCCGGCGGCCGCGAACTCCGCGAGAACGTCCGTCATGTCGGTGTCGCCCTTGTCGATTTCGGCCCGGGTCGGCACTTCGCCCCCGAGGGCCGAGAACGCGTCTGCGAACGCCGCCACCAGGGCGGACGTGTACGGGTCACCGTCGTGCACGGTGGCCACGCGCCTGAGTTCCAGCTGGTTGTACACGAAGTCCGACAGGGCCCGTGCCTGGTGGAGGTCGTTGGACGACACGCGAAAGTATCCCGCGTGATGGTCGGCATCCGGGGTGCCGGCCAGGTCCGAGGTGAGCCGCGGCGAGGTGTTGCTGGGCGAAATCATGACCAGACCCGCATCGGTGACGACGGGCGATGCGGCCACGGCCGCGGCCGAGCAGTTCGTGCCGATGACGCCCGCCACCTGCGGATCTCCGACGATTCCACCCGCCCCCGCGCGGCCGCCCTCCGGCGAACAGCTCGTGTCGATCGGCTCCCCCAACTCGACCGCGCGCCCGTGGATGGAGCCCATGTCCTCGGCGGCGAACTCGGCCCCCTGCCGGGACACGGCGCCAAGCGTCGGCGCGACCGTGACCGAGAGCAGCATGCGGAGCCGCACGGCCTCGCCCGCCTCCAGCGTGACCGCGCCCAGCGGGCCGGGCTCGAATTCAACCGGCGGCTCGACCGGCGGCTCAACCGGAGGTTCGACCGGTGGCTCGGTCGCATCACGGCATCCCGACAGGGCGAGAACCGCTGCCAGCGCCGTACCGAGTGGAATGATGTGCCTGTGCATGAGAACCGCTCCTCCCTGGTCGTTTCTCGTGACCTGATCCTGGTCGTTTCTCGTGACCTTGATGTTGTCCACCGGCGCGGACGAGCGGTGCCGGTACCTGCCGTTACTCGGGGCCCGGTTCGCCCATGGCGCGGCTGACCACGGATGAGCCCCAACGCCGCGCCCAACGTAGCGCCACGCTTGCGGTGACGGCCATCGTGGCGGCCAGTAGGTTGAACAGAATGTCGACGGGGTCGAAGACCCGGCTGGGGATGAGCCTCTGGATCCCCTCGTCGATGAGGCCGACCAGGGAAGCCGCCACGATCGCGAGCAGCGCCGGCACGGGGACCCGGCGGCCCTGTCTGGCGCGCTCCGTCAGCGCCTCTTGGATGAAGACGGCGACCACGCCGTACTCCACCAGGTGGGAGCGCTCCGTCGGCACCGACATGCGCACGATGATCAGCAGGTACGCCGCCGCGACGCCCAGGGCGACCGCGATCTCGGCGCCTCCCGGACGGACCTTGAGCCCCTGCGTAATGACGGTCAACAGAACGAGAAGGCAACCGGCCAGGAAGAGCCACACCGAGACGAAGTCGTTGCCCAGATAGTCGACCAGCGTGCGTGCCAGACCGAGCGTGGAGTAGATCGCGGCAACGACAACCGCCGTCCACAACCAGAGGCGGCGTTCCCGCTTTGAAGAGAAAAGGGAGGGCACGCGAAACGCCTACATCACCGGCACCATCCCCGCCTGCGATACCAGGATCAGCAGAGCGCGCTGGATGCCGACGGGGCCGTTGTGGTTCATGAAGAACTCGGCGAGCGAGTGCGAGTTACCGCCCGCGCCGCCGCCGCCGATGGTGACCGACGGGATGCCGAGCGAAATCGGCGTGTTGGAGTCGGTCGAGGAGCGACGGAGCGACGTGATGCCGCCCATGAGCTCGGTGGCCGCCAGCGCCCGCTGGATGAAGGGGTGATCCTCGGGGATCTCGCCGCTGGGCCGGTTGCCGATCATGGTGATCTCGAGGGTCAGCTCCTCGCCCCGGGCGCGCACCGCGTTGGCTTCCTCCAGCCCGCGCCGCATCGCCGCCTGGAAGACCGCGTCGATCTCCAGCAGCGCCTCGGGGCTCTCCGAGCGCATGTCGATCTCCATCCAGGCCTCGAAGGGGATCGAGTTCACGGAAGTGCCGCCTCCCACGGTGCCGACGTTGTAGCTGGTGCGCTGGGCCGCGTTGTCGGTGTAGCGCTTTGCCTCGGCGTCGAAGGCGGCCACGGCGCGCCCCAGGGCGTGGATGGGGTTTCCGAGCCCGAACGCTCCCCAGGAGTGCCCGCCCGGCCCCTTGAAGGCGACCCGGTAGCGGTGCGAGCCGAGGCCGGCGTTGGTCACCCCGCTGTGCCCGAGCCCGTCGATGGAGATGAACGCGCTGAAGTCGGGCGAGCCCTCGCGGAAAAGGTGCTTGACCCCGCGAAGATCGCCGGTGCCTTCCTCGCCCACCGTGCCCACGAACCAGATGTCCTGCTCGGTCTGGATGTCGGCGGCGTTCATGGCGCGCAGCACCGCGAGCACGGCCACCAGGCCGCGGGTGTCGTCGGCGATGCCGGGCGCGAACAGGGTATCGCCGTTCTCGCGGATGGTCACGTCGGTGCCCTCGGGGAAAACCGTGTCCAGGTGCCCGGAGAAGATCATCGTCCCGGTGCCATTGCCGCGCCGCAGTCCGATGACGTTGCCCTCCGCGTCGGCCCAGACGGAGTCGACCCCCGACTCCTGAAGCAGCTCCAGAAAACGTTGTCCGCGCACCTCTTCCATGAAGGGCGGCGCGGGAATCTGGGTCAGTTCCCGCAGGGTGGCGATGGTCCAGGGGTCGTTCTCCTCGATGTGACGGAAGGCGGCCTGGACGGAGGGATGTTCCATGAGGGCGCGCACCTCGGCTGCCGCGTCGAACCCCGGCGCCTGGGCTGATGCGGGAGACGGCACACCGGCGAGGAGGGCGACCGCGACGAAGACGGCGCCGGGAAACGAGGCGGCGAGCGGCGACGGCGGGGTCGGCGGGGACGGGGCGGGATGGAAAGCGGGACGGCTCATGGGTCTCTCGGTATCGGTTCGTGCGCCAGGCGTCGGGCCGAGCCGACGCCCCGGAATACGTAAAATACGTAATTTGCGTAAAATGCGTAAAACACCCTCACCAGCGGGGAAACAGCCAGGAGAGCGCCTCTCCGATTTCCGGGTGGCGGATGGCGCCCCCGAGGTGCCCGGTCCAAGCCAGAACGTAGCTCAGGAGCAGGGTGCCAACCACCACGATTCCGTGTAGCCAGCGGGGCACCGGCTCCTCCTGCATCTCGCGCAGCGTCATCTGGAGCGCGGTCAACGCCAGCAGCACGAGGCCGAAGAAGGCCGCCCTGCCCAGCACGGCGTGCAGCTCCACCAGATCGCGCATCGGAGCCAGCTCGGTTTCCATCGCCTCGAAGGCGGTCGGGCCCGAGAAGTAGGCGGGCACGCTTACGACCGCAGAGGCCACCAGCAACCAGCGGCCGATGCGCGCGGCAGGGGTGTCGTGGCGCAACCGCGCGCAAAGGAAGAGCACGAGCGCGAGCGGGCACAGGATGACCGGCAGGTGCACGGTGACCAGGTGGAGGTGGGCGGCGCTCACGACCGCACCAAGTCTAGTTGCGGCCGGTCCCGACGGCCTCCGCCGCGGGAACGCCCGCGTCGACCGCTTCGAAGTCCAGCTCGCTGCCGCGCATGCTGTGCGGAATGAGGTAGACGACCGTCATGACGAGCGCGGCGACACCCACGGTCACGCGGCCCGGTCCGGCCTTCCGCTTCGGTTTCATCCCCAGCGCAAACGCCGCGGCGACCCACACCACCCACATGATGAGCAGCTTGTTGTCGGTCAGGTCGTAGCCCCAGGGGAAGCCGGTCCAGTACTCGCCGAAGGCGTACTTCTGGACGAACGGGCCCAGCACCAGGCCACCCACGGTCATCCCGATCAGGGTCACCCAGACCAGGGTGCGGACGTTTCCGGGAGCAAAGAGCGCTCCCAGCCCCGTGCGCATGCCGATCAGCACGGTGAAGAACATCGCGATGACATGCGAGATCAGGAGCGGGGCGGGTACCGGATCCTTGTAGCGCAGGATGATGTTGGCGTCCCCGCCCTGCTCGGCTGGAATGCGCACCGCGCCGTCGGCGGTCTCCAGCTCCACGTAGTACTCCATCTTGCCGGCCGCCGGCTGGACCGGCAGGTACGCCGCCAGCTCGGGACCATCCTCCCCCTCCTCCACCGCCATCTCCACCGTTGTGAAGTCGTCGCTTGTGGGGTAGCGCCGGTAGGTCATCGTGCCGCTGGCGCCCGCGCCCGGCCGGGGCAACGCTACCCGCGCACGCTCGATGGTCTCCTGGCTGCGCACCAGCTCGTAGCGGTACGCGTCGGCGCCCACCGCCACCTCGCCGCGCAGCGGATAGGTGGGCCCGGTGCGGCGCTGGTAGATCGCGGCTCCCGCCATGATCAGCACCGCGCCGACCCAGAGCAGGGCGCCGCGCCAGCGGGAATGTCGGGCTTTATCCATCAGCATCTCACTCCGGCCACAGCCACCCGAAGGCGCCGCCCGTCAGCACGGCGTAGATCAGGCCGTCGAACATCGTCTTGAACGTGGTCGACCAGCTTCTGTGGAACCAGATGGAATGTATCGGCTCCCCGAGCGCGTAGCAGCAGAAGGTTACGGTGCCGGCAAGGCGGAAGACGGTCAGGTACTCGGCGCCCGGCGCGAGCATGCGGCCGGTCACGTAGGCCACGATCACCCCGATCACGACGCAGTAGACGAACCACTGCCCGAGACTCCTGCCCATGCTGCTGAACGCGCCCGGATCCGCCACCGTCATGAAGGCGGCGGGTCCTTTCTTCAGCTTCGCCTGGTAGGCCTCGGATTTCATGGCATCGGCGCTGTCCGCGTGCGGGATGAAGTAGTCACCCGGAGCGAGGTTGGCGGGCTGCAGCGCATCCAGCACTTCGTCCTCGGCGTCGACCTTCGAGTAGTCGCTCTTGTGGTAGCCCAGGACCATGTGGATGATCGAGCTGCCGAAGAACACGAGGACGGCGGCGAGGAGAATCGGAAGCCAGAGGGCGAGAATGGGGACCATCTAACCTCCCAGGTCGGACTGCCAGGCAACGGAAACGGAAAATAAACCCGGCGCTCCCCGTCCGCCAAACCGGCGCCTGCGGCAACCCGGAGACCGGTCCCCCGCCGAGAAAGGCTGCCGGATGTCATCCGAGCGGTCGCCGAGCGGTCTCGCTCGCGCGCCCGGAGCCCGTTCAGCCGCCCTCAGCCTGGATCTCCGCCGCCACCCGCTGCACGTCGTCCAGCACGCGCAGAAGATTGCCGCTCCAGAGCATGCCGATCTCCTCCTCGGTGTAGCCGCGCCGGACCAGTTCCAGGGTGACGTTGAAGGTCTCCGAGGCGTCGTCCCACCCGGTGACGCCCCCGCCTCCGTCGAAGTCGGAGCTGATGCCCACGTGCTCGAGCCCGATCAGGCCGACCATGTAGTCGATGTGGTCCACGAAGTCGGCGACATCGACCGGCGGCGTCACCGGCGCGACCTCCACGGCAATGCGCTCCTCCGCCGCGTCCTGGACCATGCGGAGTCCGGCCTGGTACTCCTCGCGCTCCTCCGGGCTCATCGCCTGCAGCGCCATGAAGAAGGCGCGCCCCCGGCCTCCGCCGATGATCTCGAAGTCCATCTCCTCGGCAACTTCCGCGAGGACCATCTGGGAGGCCTGCTGGTACGCCTGGTTCTTGGGCCCGTCCACGTAGCCGCGGAAGGCCACGGTCTGGACCACGCCCCCGTTCTCCCGGAGCGCCATCAGCTGCTCATCGTCCAGGTTGCGGCTGTGGTCGTTGAGCGCGCGCGCCGAGGAATGCGAAGCCATCACCGGGGCCCGGCTCAGCTCGAACACCTCCATGTTGGCCCGCTTGGAGGGGTGCGAGATGTCGATCATGATGCCGACACGGTTGAGTTCGGCCACCGCCTGCCGGCCCAGCTCGCTCAGCCCGTCGTGCAGCCAGTCGTCGAGCGCCTCTCCGGTGTTCGAGTCGGAGAGCTGGCTGTGCCCGTTGTGGGCGAGCGACAGGTAGCGCGCGCCCCTCTCCTGGAATTCCTGGATGCGGCCGATATCCTCCCCGATCGGGTATCCGTTTTCGACCCCGATCATCGCCACGCTGCGCCCCTCGCCCGCGATGCGGCGCACATCGTCGGAGGTGAGGGCCAGCCCGATCCGCTCGGGGGCGATCTCCTCGGTGAGGCGGTGAACGGCGTCGAACTTGGCGACCGCCTGGTCGTAGGCTTCGGCGTACCCCTCCGGGCTCAGGTCGCCCTGCCCCACGTAGACGATGAACCACGCCACGTCCAGCCCGCCCGCTTCCATCTTGGGCAGGTTCACCTGGGTGGGCAGATCCATGGTGTAGTTCCGCTCGGCCGTGAAGTTGCCCGGGTTGATGTCGGCGTGCGTGTCCAGCGTGATGACGCGCTCGTGGATGTCCCGGGCCGTTTCCATCAGCTCCGCGTCGGCTTCCGGCGCAGGCGCGTCGGCATTGGCGCACGCGGTCAGGCCCAGCAGCAGAACGGCGGGAATCGCGTCGCGCGCGAAGTGAATGACGCTCTTCGGCGTGTGCCCTGTTGTGTGCCCTTCATGCATCGGTGCCTCCCCTGGCCGGCCTGATCTGGATGCCCGCCAAGTTAGCACGCGCGGGGGCGCCTCGCTCGCAAGCGCCTCCCTGGAGCCCTACGGATCCGGCTCGGAGATGCGCGCCACGATCACTCGGGCGGAGCTCGGAATGTCGTAGTAGAACGCGGCCCCGTTCCCGGCGCCGCGCGCGCGGAAATCGTGGATGCGGACGCCGCTTGCGCCCAGCCGGCCGCTGAAGGTGCGTGTTTCCGAAGTCGCCAGGGGCACTGCGATCGGCGCGAAGCCGTCGTCGGTGTCTGCCCCGACGGTGGTGACCGGCCAGGGGTAGAAGCCCGGCGGGTCGGGGTCAATGAAGACCTCCGTGGCGGTCGGAAAGTCGTAGGTGGTGAAGTGGGGCACACCGACGCCCGCCACGCTCTCGCTGCCGGCAAAGGTCATGGCGACCGCGTGCTCGACGAGCAGCTCCTCCATCGGCCTGCCGGTGACGGCTTCGATGCCCGGGACCCCGGACGCGGTGAGCGAGTCATTGAGCACGCGCATGAAGCGCTCATCCGTCCCCGAGCTGCCGGTCCCCACCACCCAGTCGCGAAGGAAGCGATGGAAATGCCAGCCGGACCCGTACACGTCCCCTACCTCTCCCTCCGGGTACTGGAAGGTCACCGCGCTCGAATCCGGCATGAACGCATACACCGTGCGCGCCATCGTGATGAAGACACCGTAGGCCTCGGCCCTTGCACCTCCCGTGGTTAGTAGAGCGGAACGCAGATGGTCTGCCGTTACGCGATCGCTCATTGCGGGACCGCCCGCACGCTGCCAGGCCAGCCGTGAGGACACTTCCTTGGCGATGTCGGCCGTGCCTTCCTCGATCCAGAAGGGCTGGAACCCGGAGGAACCCCTTCTTCTGCGGGATGCCTTGTACAGCGAGCTCACGTGCTTCATCTCGTGTACGATCGTGCCGAGCGCCCAGTAGTCGCCGCCGCCGATGTCAGCGATGCTCTCGCCGTCGACGTGGATCAGCTCCATTTCGTTCGACGCCGGACATGAGGTCCGCGAAAGCGTCATGTCGGCGGACCACACGTAGGCCCGGGTATTGCCGGGCAGTTCGGGACGGATGAGGACGTTAACGATGCCGTCTCCGTTCACGTCGCTCACGCCCGCGAAATAGCGTTGAATCACCTCTTCCCCGTAGTCGGCGTAGTAGTCGAGGATCTGCCGGACATGATCGGGCGAAACGGATGTCTGGTATTCGTAGAAGGCGAGGTATCGGTTCTCGGCGACCAGCCTGGCGGTCACGGTGGAGTCGACGGTGCAGCTGCCGCCGAACGCGTCGCCGAGCCGGAAGGCCAGTTCCTCCGGCACCCGCCGCCGCGCGGCCCCGCCACCAGCTGCCCGCGCCACCTGTTGCGAGAGGTCCGGGAGGATGGGGAGAGGTCCTTCCGCCGACAGGCGCTCCATGAGCTCGACCTCGCTCCGGCGGAGGCGCGCGTGGGCCTCGGCGTAGTCGCGCTCGCGTTCGAGCAGGTCCTCCAGCCAGGGTCCCCCGATTGAGGTCGCCTCCTGCGGCGTACCCCGCGCGGGCGCCTGCGCGCTCGCCACCATCGCTGCGGACGGAGCTGTGAAGCTTCCCTCAACGCCGAGTTCCACGTCGTAGACGCGCGGATTCTCCGGCGTCTCCGTTCCCACCATGGTTACCCGGTAGTAGGCGCCGGCCCGCGGAGCGTGCACGAAGAAGCCGCACGCTCCGCGCTCGCCGGCCTCGAAGACCTGGTAGTCCCCTTCCTCGAGGCCCAGCGCACCCTCGCAAACTCGCAGGGACAGCGCCGCGTTCGCCCGTCTCCCCTGGGCATTGGTCACGGTGACGCGGAACTGCGTGAAGCCTGTGGCGGTCGGAGTCCCGGTGATCAGCCCGTTGCTCGTGAAGGCGAGCCCTTCGGGGAGACGCGTTCCCCCTTCGAGGCTCCACACGAGACCCTCGGTCGTGCCGCCGCGCGCGGTCAGCTGCTGCGCATAGGGGATGGCGACGCGGCCGGTCTGCAGCGACTCGGTTGCGATGAAGAGGTCGGCGGCGCCCACAAAGTCGTGCTCGAGGCGCTGCCCCGTGGACAGGGTCCGGGTGAAGCTGGTCGCATCGAAGGCGAACCCCCCCGTGGTCGCCAGCGATACCGTGTACTCCCCCGGCCGAAGCGCCACGAACTCGTAGCGGCCAGCGGCGTCCGTCGTGTCCGCGGACTCCTCCAGGCCGGTCATGCGAAGCGCGATGCCTCCCACCGGTTCCGGCTGACTGCCCTGGGTCACGGCCAGCACCCTGCCCATGATGGCCGAGGTGCGCAGATACTCGCCCGGGAAGTCGGCGCGCAGCTGCTGCCCGGCGGACGAGATGGTGACGGACGCGGTGGTCCGGGAGAAGGTCACGTCGTTGGGGATCCCGCTCGCCAGCGTGACGGTGTGCGAACCCGCGGGCACAGAGACGAACTGGAAGCCGCCGTCCGCGCCCGTCGCGGTCGACTGGGCGGTCCCGCCGCTCAGCGACACCAGCACGCCCGGAAGGGGCGCGCCTTCGACCGTGACCTGGCCAATGACCGTGCCGGTCACAGGGGATGGCGGCGGGACGGGATCGACCGTGCCGCCGTCTCCGCCGCAGGTTGCGGCGGACAGCCCGGCTAGCATCGCCGCCGGCAATCCTCGCAGTGTCATCAAATGTATCTCCGAATGACGGCTTGCCTGCAGAGTGTGGAATACGCGACGAAAGCGGCGCTCCCGCCCATTCGTTCTTCCCTCAAGGTACTCATTCGTGCCCCGGCGCGCGCGCGGCTCCGGGAATGGGAGCGGCCGTCAGGCCCGCCCCGTCCGAGTGGCCGACTCGGTCACCGTGAGGGTGGCCGAATCCGCGTCCAGGCGCGCGTTGGCGAGCACGGGGATGGTGCAGTTGTGGTCGGTATGGCCAAAGGGAAGGCCGGCAACCGCGGGCACGCCGAGTCGCACGGCCAACTCGGCGAGCACGGCGGCCATGTGGCCCGCCCCCTCGCGCACTCCGGTGAACCGGCCGAAGGCGAGCCCCGCGACGCCGTCGAAGGCACCGGCCCGAAGGAGCTGGTGCAGCATCCGGTCCACTCGGTAGGCGGGCTCGCCCACGTCTTCCAGAAACAGGATGCGGCCGCGGGCGAGGATGGCGTCCCGCGATCCGCACAGCGACGCCAGGATCGCGAGGTTGCCGCCGATCAGCCTCCCCCTCGCGCTCCCGCCCACAAGCCGGTGGGGAGCGGGGTCGTCGGGCCGGGACGGCAGCCGCCCGGAAGCTTCGCCGGAGAAAAGCGCGGCGCGGAAGGAAGCCTCGGTTTCCAGAGGAAAATCGGCCCCGGGATGCGGCCCGTGGAAGGAGATCACACCCGCGCGAGCATGCAGGGCATGGAGGTTGGTATTGTCGCTGAAGCCGATGAAGGGAATGGGCGCGCGACGCTGACGGGCGAGATCCAGCCCGTCGAGGATGCGCAGCGTCCCGTACCCGCCCCGGAGCGCCCACACCGCGTCGTTCGCCGGGTCGTCGAAGGCTGCCTGCAGGTCCGCGAGCCGCTCGTCGTCGCTTCCCGCCAGGTAGCCCCGCCGGCGGGTCGCCGCCGGATACACGATCGGTTCCAGGTCGAGCTTCCGGCAGCGTTCGAGCGCCTTGTCGAGGACACCGGGCTGGAGCGGTCCCGCGGGAGCCACCAGCGCCACGCGCGAGCCGGGGCGAAGCGCTCGCGGCCGGAGCGGAGGGGGGGCGGAGTCGCGGGAGGTCATCCGCGCGCCCCGCGCCTGGTGTCCAGCCCGGCCAGAAGCTGCTCATGTATGCCCCCGAAGCCCCCGTTGGACATGATCAACACGACATCGCCCGCCCGCGTTCCGCGGACGATGCGGCGCACGATGCCGCCGACGTTCGGTTCGTAGTCGGCGTCGACGCCCCGGGCGCGCAGCGACGCGATCAGCTGCCGGGGGTCCAGGCGGGTCGCGTCATCGTAGCGCTCGGGTCGGAAGAGCCCGGCCACGATGGCGTGGTCGGCCAGGGCGAGCGCCGCCCTGTAGGCTTCCTGGAATTCGCGCCGCTGGGCGGTGTAGCTGCGGGGTTCGAAGACGGCGATCAGCCGTCGGCCCGCGAACCGTTGCCGCGCCGCTTCCACGGTCGCCGCGACCGCGGTGGGGTGGTGCGCGAAGTCGTCCACCACGGTGACGCCCCCCGCCTCCCCCCGAACTTCCATGCGGCGGCGGACGCCCCGGAAGGTATGCAGGCCCTCGCGGATCGCGTCCCATTGCGCGCCCGCCGCGGCCGCCGCCGCCATCGCCGCCAGGGCGTTCAGGACGTTGAAGTCCCCTGCGAGCTGCATCTCCACCTCCCCCAGCACCTCGCCGTCCCGCCGGACCGCGAAGCGGGTGCAGGCCTCGCCGTAGCGTATGCGCTCCGCCCGCCAGCGCGGATGCGAAGGCTCGCCCCCGGCCATCGCCTCCGGCGCCATCTCCCTCCCCGAATCGCCGATGCCGAAGGACTGAACCGGCGCGCGCGAGATCCCGAGCATCCCGCGCAGCACAGGGGAGTCCCAGCCCGCCACCAGCGTGCCTGCCCGCGGAACCAGGTTGATGAAGCGCTCGAAGGCGAACCGGTACGAGATATCGTCCCGGAAGATGTCCGCGTGGTCGAACTCGACGTTGGTCACCACCGCCGTCCAGGGCAGGTAGTGCCACATCTTGGGGCCCTTGTCGAAGTACGCGGTGTCGTACTCGTCGGCCTCGATGACGAAGAACTCGGAGTCCGTGAGCCGGAACGAGATGCCGAAGTTCTCCGCGATCCCTCCGATCAGAAACGAAGGGGCGAGCCCCGCCGCCTCGAGCAGCCATGCCACCAGGCTCGCGGTGGTGGTCTTGCCGTGCGTGCCCGCCACCGCCAGCACATGGCGGCCTTCCAGAAACTCGCCCTTGATCACGGCTGCGGCCGACGCATGGCGCAATCGCCGGTCGAGCACCTCCTCGAGCTCCGGGTTCCCGCGGCTGATCGCATTGCCCACCACGACCACGTCCGGAGCGGCGGCCAGGTTGTCCGGGTGGTACCGGGCCGCGTACTCGATGCCCAGATCGTCGAGCATCAGCGACATGGGAGGATAGACCCCCTGGTCGGAGCCGGTCACCCGGTGGCCCTTCGCGCGCAGCAGACCGGCGAGCGAAGCCATCGCCGTGCCCGCGATGCCGATCAGGTGATAGTGCATGGCTCCCCTGGAAACCTGGATGCGTCCCTGCCGCGCATCACCCTTCCTGGCGCTGCCGCGATGCCCCTGGCGCGGTGTGCATCTCGCGCATCCATCCGGCGGCAAGCGCGCCCACTACGACGACCCCCAGCACGCCGCCCGGCCTCGCACCCGCGTATGGCCCGGTTGCGACCTGGACGAGGAAGTCGGCGCACATCAGGGTTCCGACGATGCCGGGCATCAGGGCCGGCGCCGCCGCGCCGAGACGGGCCAGTCCGAGCAAGACGGCCCCGGACGCGAGTACCGCGGGCACCCAGGTGAGAACCGATTCCTCCAGAGGCCCCGGCACGGAGAGAATACCGGCCGCCGCCACGCAGACCCACAGCGCGATGCGTGAGCGGGCGCGGGCGCGCGACCTCAGCGCGAGGCCGCTCATCAGGAGCAGCCCGGTCGTCCCAAAGAGAAACACGGTGGTCGCTCCAAGCGGTCCGGCCAGGGTTGGGATGAAGGAGTTGGCCCCGGCCACGTCGGGCCACGCGGGAAGCCCCCCTGCGATCCACTCTTCGAGCGTCACGAGACCCAGCAGGACAGCGCCCGCCGCCAGGGCCAGCGAGCGCGATACCGGCGCCGGCCCGTCCCGCCTCTCTCCCAGCCATCGGTGCGCGAGCGCGACCCCCAGACCGACCGCCGCCGATCCGAAAAGAAGCCCGAGAAAGCCCCCGAACACGGCGATCCCGGCCTGAAGGCCCCACGGCTGCAGCGCAGAGAAGAACGACGCGGTCCCCGGCCAGGAGTTCACTTGTCCGAGGCCGAGCGCCACCGCGGCGAGCAGGGTAGCCCGGACGAACAACCGCGTATCCAGCCCGCGCTTCGCCCACGTGACCGCCGACAGGACGCATGCCCCGGCGAAACCGAGCACGAGCACGAGCACGGCGCACAGGTTCACCAGGCTCCGGAGCGCCTCGCTCTCCCCCCGCGCGAGCTCCCACTCCTCGGGCACGTTGACGAAGCGAGCGACGTCCACGATCTCGTCGCCGGCCAGCACCACCGTCAATCGCGCTTCGCCGGGGATCTCCGGGAGTACCGCCCGATCCTCAAAGGTGAATCTCCAGTCCGTGCGCTCCGGACGGGCCGTCTGGACGGCGCCGACCTCCTCGATGGACTCCGGGCCCATCCCGAACCCTGCCTGAATGGCGCCGAGCGCGGCCGCCCGCGCCTCCTCCTCCTCCAGATGCGCGCCCGGATGCGCCTCGGGCAGGATGTGCCGGAAACGTACGGGTTCGGCCGCCGCATCGAGGTGGACGCGCAGTTCCTCGACGCGCTGCTCGGGGTCGGCATTGAAGTCCAGGAAGCGGACCATCCATTGAGGCCTGTTCAGATAGGATCCGAGCAGGCTCTCGTACACCTCCGGGCCCGCCTCCTCGAAGACGTACCGGTGGTCGTCTCCCCGGCCGCCATCCACCCGGGAAAGGGATGTCCACGACTCCACGGCGTGCCCGCGGCGGGTCAGCGTGTCCAGGGCGACCGCGATCGCCTCGCTCCGGGTCGCCGTCAACCGGGGGGCTGCGCCGGCATTCGTGAACGCTCCGGGGGCCCAGGCGACGACGCCCATCGCACCCATCGCGTAAACGAGCTTGCGCCGCGAGAGGAATCCCCGGGCGGCCGAAGGCACCTCGGAGGTGGCCGACCGGGCTCCCGCCTCCCCATCCGGCTCTGCGCCTGCGTCCGCCTCCGCTTCCGGCTCCTCGGCCGCGGGCGGCTCCCAGGCGCGATTGTACGCCCATTCCGGCGCTTTCGCGCGCGCACCGACCTTCAGCCGCGCCCCGGCAACAATCAGGAGCGGAGCCAGCCCGGCCGCCACCACGACCACCCGGTCGAGGAGAATGCCGGGCGCGGATGATGCGAAGAGCGGAATCGACAGCAGCGAAAGGTTGTAGGTGAAATGGGAGAGGATGGTCGGAACGAGGCCGAAATAGAGGTAGATCACGCCCCATAGCAGGGCGGGGACCGCGAGCTCCACCACCCGGGCGTAGGCCGGCTGCTGAGGGTAGTTGGCGTGACCCGCGGCGAAGACGACGGCCTGCAGCATCACCGCACCCCAGATCCAGAGGCTCTTCCGTCCGTAGCGCGCGCCCAGGAGGGCCGCGCAGGCGATGGGAATGGCGCGGAACGCGCTCTCTTCCCAGAAGGCGGCGAAGAGAGAAGTCGAGACCGCTACGAGCCAGGGCTGCGCCGTCGCAAGCAGGTCGGGCTGGACGACTGCCTCGGCGGGAGACCACCAGCCCTCGAGCCGGGAGGTGACCAGGTAGAAGAGCACGACGTAGCCGAGTTGCGTCCCCAGAAGAAGGTACGCGCCCGCGGTGCGGCCGAGCGCGGGCGTGGACGCCGCCACCTCCGGCGACCAGAATCGCCACTGCTGGAGGTGGCCGGGGAACGCACGCCGTCCCAGCGACTCCCCCGCGAGGAAGATGAACGCGAGAAGCGGAGCGCCGAGGGCGGCGGTCGCGCCTGCCAGGACCAGTTGCTGGGCCAGGAACGTCTGGATCGAGACCGCGGGGTCGTAGCTCATCCAGCTCAGCGGAAGGTTGTTTACGACCCCGAGGCCGAGCAGGACCGCCGTGATGGCGCCCCAGGCGAGGGCTGGACGCCAGACGACCAGGCGCTTCCTCATGAGGAATGCGGTGCCGCCTACGCCTCCGACAAGCAGGAACAGGACGACGAAGACCGATTGCGATGCGAACGCGATCGCATCGTTTCTCGACCGCATGTCCCGGTAGCGCTGGGAGAAGGCTTCGGGCACGTAGACGAAGTGGGCGAGCTCGGAGGCCCGGTTCCCCGCCACCCGGATGCGAAGCCGGAAGCGGCCATCCTCCACCGTGGCGTCCGTCCGCTCGAACACGAAGGTGTGATCCACGCGCCCGCCGGGCTGCGTCTCCTCGGACGACTCGAGGAGTTCGAAACCGGAGAGATCGACCCCCCACTCCGCCGCCGTCCCTTCTGCGACGGCTCGAGCCTCCGCCTCCGCGAAGTTGCCGCTGCCGGGATCGTCCTCGGAGAGGCGAAGACCGAACCCGTACGGCTCGCCCGCCGGCGTGAAGCGGACCCGACTCTCCTCGACCGCTCCCTCCTGGAAGCGTCGCACCGTCCACACGTACGGCTGATGGATGCTACGCTCGGCCAGCCCGACGAACGCGTCTCTCCCTCCCGCTTCCAGTTCGACGTACGACTGTACCTCGGGGTCCGTCTGGCCGAAGGTGGCGGCCGTTCGAGCGTCCGGCGGGTCCCAGCCGTACTGCCGCGCCAGGGTGTCCGCCCGGGCAACGGCGGCCTCGCGGTCCATGGCGAGATCCAGCGTGACGATGGGGAAGGCGGCCGGAAAGAACCGGATCGCGACGACGACGCCGACAACGCCGAGGAGGCCGAAGAGGATCCAGGGACCCGGTCGACGCATCATGTCACCCTCCTGGCAATCCCGTGGCGGCTAGCCGAACAGCAGCCGCACCACCCACACCGCGAACAGCATCGCGGCGATGTCGGCCGTCAGCCCGGCGGGAATGGCGTGCCGGGTGCGCTTGATGTTGACGGCGCCGAAGTACACGGCCACGACGTAGAAGGTCGTCTCGGTCGAGCCGAACATGACGGCGGCCATCTTGACGAAGAGGGAATCCTCGCCGTACCGGGCGACCATGTCCGCGACCAGTCCCGCCGAGCCCGAGCCGGTGAGCGGCCGGATGATCGCCATCGGCAGCACCTCCGCCGGGAACCCGATCGGTCCGAGCACCGGATTCAGCAGGGTGATGAGCGCCTCCATGGCCCCGCTGGCGCGGAACATGCCGATGGCGAACAGGATGGCCACGAGGTAGGGGATGATGCGCACCGCCACCCCGAAGCCCTCCTTCGCCCCCTCGACGAAGGTCTCGTAGACCGGCACCCGCTTGTACAGCCCGTACAGGGGGAAGCCGATCAGGATGACGGGGATTACAAAGGCGGAGAAGAGCCCGATCAGTTCGCGCGCGGCTTCCATCTCAGCCCTCCCCGTGCCCGGACGCACCACCGCCCGGCGCGCGGCCACCCGGCCGCTGTCCCTGATTGGGATCGGACGCGCGCGAGCCCGGCAGCTTCCCATACAGCTTCGCAGCCACGATCGCCACGAGCAGCGACAGCCCGGTGGTGATGATGATGGCGAAGATGAGCCGGTTGATCTGGAGTCCGAGGAGCGCCAGCAGGAGGACGGGGGGCACCAGCTGCACGCTCGCGGTGTTCATGGCGAGCAGCATCACCATGGGATTCGTGGCGGTGTCCTCGCTCGGGTTCAGCCGCTGCAGCTCCTCCATCGCCTTGATGCCGAACGGCGTCGCCGCGTTCCCCAGCCCGAATATGTTGGCGGTCAGGTTGAGCGCGATCATGCCGAGCGCGGGATGGTCCTCGGGAACTTCGGGGAAAAGCGGCCGCAGCACGGGGCGGACCAGGCGCACGATTGCAAAGATGATGCCCGCCTCCTCCGCGATCTTCATGACTCCCAGGAAGAGCGCCAGCACCCCGATCAGCCCGATCGCGATCCCGGCGGCGGTCTCGGCGAAATCAAGTGCCGCGGCCCCGATGGCGGTCATCTTCACGAAGCGCACCGGCTCGAAGAGCACGGCCGCCTCGGCGGTTGGGGGATCGTCCCCCACCCCGGGCGCGGGGGACACCGGCTCCTCCAACGCGCCCTGCAGCTCGTCGTCGTTGGAGCGGGACACGCCCCGGATCGTCTCCAGCGGCTCCGGGAGCGCGGCGCCCGCATCGAAGCGCAGCACCATCCCTTCGTCGGTGCGCAGGAGGACGCCGTCGTAGCCTGCCGCGGGGCGCTCTTCGGTGCCGTAGAAATCCTGGTAGACCCCTGCGTCGATGCGGATCCGGACCGGCGTGCGCGCGGAGTCTGCGATGCCCTCGGGGAATGCCAACTCGACCGGAAGCGGCTGCCCGTTGCGATACGTGTCCCGGCTCACATCGCGAATGTCGGAAACGCCTGCGAAAACAAACGCCGAGATCAGCAGTGCCGCCCAGATATAGTTGAGCAAGCGGTCTTTTCCCGTGATCGAGGGGCCGGCTGGACGATCGACAGGCCGGTGGACACCTTACCGGACGTGCCGGGTTATGATAGCGATCATCCTCGGACCCGGCACGGTCCCGGGCCCTCCCTCACCGACAAGGCCGAACCACACCATGCGCTCCAGGCCCCTGTCGCTCGCCGCCGCGGGCGTGTCGCTGCTGCTCTCCTGTTCCGACGCGCCGACGGGCCCCGAACCCGCGGCACCGGTCGACGTCGGTCCCAACTGCTCGATCAACACCGATCTGGTCTTTGACGGCGGGGTGGGCGTGGACGGCATCCCCGCCCTCACCAACCCGCCCATGGCGGGGATCTTCGACCAGCAGACCGGCTTTCTCTGGGAAAGCGATCGAGTGATCAGCTTCGAGCTGGACGGACAGATGCTTGCGGTTCCCCATCGCATTCTCTGGTGGCACGAGATCGTGAACCTGACGATCGGCCAGCACCAGGTCGCCGTCACCTATTGTCCGCTCACCGGATCGAGCATCGTCTTCGACCGCAGCGGGATGGCCGGAACCGAGTTCGGCGTGTCCGGGCTGCTGTTCCAGAACAACCTGATCATGTACGACCGCACGGACGGCGACAGCTCGCTGTGGCCCCAGATGCTGCGCCAGGCCGGGTGCGGATCCAAACTGGGGCAGCCGCTGCCGCTCATCGCCTCCACGGAGGTCACCTGGGACCGCTGGCGCGGGCTCTACCAGGACGGTTTGGTGGTGGTGCGCCCGGACGGGGGCCTGAGCACGACCTACGACCGCTATCCCTACGGCGACTACGAGAGCCTGGACAACCCCGAACTCCTGGCTCCCCAAACCGTCACCGACACCCGCCGCCCGGTCAAGGAACGCGTGCTCGGGGTTCTGGACGATGCGGATGGCGGCAAGGCCTATCCGTTCGGGGAGCTCCGGGGAGACGGGTCGCCCGTGACCGTCGTGAACGACATGGTGGGCGGGAAGCCGGTCCTGGTGGTGTGGGACAACTCCGGCGAGGCAGCGTTCGCGCTCAACCCCGTGGTGGACGGACAGACCCTCACCTTCGAGGTCAGCGGCGGCGACATCGTGGACACGGGGACGGGTTCGAACTGGCGGGTGGACGGGGTCGCCTTGGAGGGGCCCATGGAAGGCACCCGCCTGGAACCGGTCGAGGACGCCTACATCGCCTTCTGGTTCGCGTGGATAGCCTTCCAGCCCAGGACGGAGCTGTGGGAGGCGAACTGATTCAACTACCCGTGCGCAGTTCCTGCGCGGCCGACCGGAGCATGGCCACGGCGGCGTAGAGCACCACCACCACGACCAGCCAGCGCATCACGTCGAGCGGCAGCGACCGGACGATGAACGCCGCGATGAGCACGGCCGGGATGCCCCCGATGGCCAGCCCGAGCGCCGCCTTCAGCCCGTAGCGGCCCGCCCGCGCGAAACGGATTCCGGCGACCGCCATCAGGAACGCCGCGGACCCCATCATGATGGGAAAGGCCACCGCCGGGGTCATGCCCATCATGCTCACCACGATCATGGTGGGCGCGTACATGCCGATGCCGATCGTCATCAGCGCGCCCAGCACGCACAGGCAGATGGCGGCGATCACCAGGTCGGTGCCGGTGAGGCCGGTCGCAAGCCCGCCCACCGGGTCGGTTCCGAAGATGGACCGCAGAAACGTGCCCGCCGCGATCAGCAGCGCGATCCCCATGCCGATCTGTATCCAGTGGCGCGGCAGGCGGGTCACCACCCCCGCGCCCAGCCAGGCCCCCAGCACCGCCGCCGCGATCAGCGTGAAGAGGGTGACCGGATCGACGATGATGATGGCCATGAAGATGAAGGCCTGGATGATGACGGGCGGGGTGTGGCCGGTCATCATGGTGCCCGGGATCTCGTCGTCGGGAACCGTCTTCGCCAGCTTGAAGAGGGAGGTGGTGGGCGCGAAGGAACCGATCCCGAGCGTGTCGAAGAAGTTGGTGCCGAATCCCACCGCCAGCTCGAACAGGCCGGGCTTCCCGCGGGTCCCGCCCCTGCCGGAGCCGTCACCTGCCGTCGCGCGCGCCGTGGTGACCCAGTGGTAGAGAAACAGCACGGCCACGACGGCCAGTGCCGCGAACAGGATCAGGCGGGGGTCGCTGGTGTCGAACACGTCCGTTCTCCGCTGGGGAAACGTGGCAGGCGCGCGCAGGTGGGTTCTCGGGCGTCCGTTCGCCCTCGCGGCAGCTGGTTTGATTCGAGGCTGATCGGTCGCTAAGGGTACTTCAGCAGTTCGTAACGTGCCAGAAACAGGAGAGTTGGAGATGAGCGACAGACGAATTCGCGGCGCAGGTACACGAATCCGCGGCGCAGACGAGAGAAGCCATCGGAGAATCGGACTGGTGCTGTTCGTCGTGCTGGCCTCTGCCTGCGGCGGGCCGGACGGTGAGCAGGGCGCCGCGGACGGGAGCGCGCCCGCGCCCGAGATGCGCAGCGCCGAGCCGGCGGGCGAGGCCGATCACTTCGTGCCCTCCACCCCGGAGAACGTGGCGTGGGGCTGGTTCCCGATCGACAGGGAACCCGTGCTGCGGATCCAGCCGGGCGAGACCGTGCGCATCAACACCCTCACCCACGCCGGCGCCACGCAGAGCGAGGAGCCGGTGGCCTACCTGACCGGCCTCGGCCTCCCGCGCGACGAGATCCTTCAGGACGTGCTCGACTTCTGGGCCTCCCGCGAGGGACGCCCCCGCGAAGGGCGCAGCGGCCACGTCATCACCGGCCCCGTCTACGTCGAGGGCGCCGAGCCCGGCGACGTCCTCGAGGTCGAAATCCTCTCCATCGAGACGCGGGTGGCCTGGGGCATCAACAACACCTCCGCCCGGGGCGGCGTGTTCTCGATGGACTATCCCGGCGCCCATCCGGACGACCCTGCGCTCGACATCCCGCCCGGAACCCGCCACGTGATCCGAACCGGGGACGTCGACGGGCGCGAGGTGGCCTTCATGTCCGACGACATCCAGGTTCCGCTCGCGCCCTTCATGGGAATCCTGGCCGTAGCGCCCGACCCGGTGGTGGGCCAGCCGGGCGTGACCGTGCCGGGGGTGCAGGGTTCGCGCCCCCCCGGCGCGTTCGGGGGCAACCTGGACGTGAAGGACCTCAAGGCGGGCACCACCGTGTACCTGCCCGTCTTCCACGAGGGCGCGCTCTTCTACACCGGCGATCCCCACGGCGCGCAGGGCGACGGCGAGGTGAGCGGCACCGCCATCGAACAGTCGCTCTCCGGCGTCTTCCGCTTCGCCGTGCACAAGGACCGCACCATCGCCGCGCCGCGCGCCGAGGACGACGAGTACTACATGATCATGGGCATCGATCTGGATCTGGACCGCGCCGTCCGACATGCCACCTGGGAGGTCGTGAACTTCCTCGGCGAGGAGAAGGGGCTGTCCCCCGCCGACGCGCTCTCCCTCGCCAGCATCGCGGTGGACTTCCGGGTGAGCGAGGTGGTCGACCTCACCCAGGTGGTCACGGGGTACATCCCGAAGAACATCTTTCTGAGGTAGGCACGGCTCATTCGTCCAGAGCCGCTGCGATCCGCTCGCGCAGCTCTTCCCGGGACAGGCCCTCGATCCGGACCCGCTTGCGCCGCGACCCCGCCCCGGCCACGATGACGATCCGGTGCCTGCCCGCCGACAGCGTGCGGGCCAGCAACGCCACCACGGCCCGGTTGGCCCGGCCATTCTCCGGCGGCGCGGAGACGCGGAGCTTCAGCGTATCCCCCATCCAGCCCTGGACTTCGTCCTTCCCGGCGCCCGGAGCCACCTTGACCTTGAGAACCGCCATGAGACGTCTCCCCGCAGTTTTCTGTGTCGCGTGGGCCCTGACAGCCCCCGCAGGACTGCTCTTCGCGTTCGAGTCGCGCAGCGATTGCCCGACCTGCGTCTTCCCGGGCGAGGAGTGGGAGATCGTCCCCCGGGACGGACTGTCCGGATTCGGATGGGACGCCGGCGCGCTCGATTCGATGCGCGACTTCGTGCGCGACAGCGCCAACTCCACCGGCATCGTCGTGGCGGACCGGGGCCGGATCGTTTTCCGGTACGGCGACATCGAGGAGTTGTCATATCTGGCCTCCGTTCGCAAGAGCATCCTGGCGATGCTGTACGGTTACTGGGTCGAGAACGGCGCCATCGACCTCAACGCCACCATGGCCCATCTGGGCGTGGACGACATCGGGGGGCTGTTGCCGATCGAGCTGGGCGCCACGGTGGACCACCTGGTCACCGCGCGCTCGGGCGTCTACCATCCCGCCTCCAACGGCGGGGACAATCTCTCCGAGGCGCCGTCGCGCGGATCGCAGGAGCCGGGCACCTACATGCTGTACAGCAACTGGGACTTCAACGCTGCGGGCGCCGTCTTCGAGCAGCTCACCGGCCGCAACCTCTACGACGAGGCCCAGGCGCAGCTGGCGATCCCGCTTCAGTTCGAGGACTGGGACCGCTCGATGCAACGCAAGTCCGGCAACCTGACGATCTCGCGCAATCCGGCCTACCACTTCTGGCTGTCCACGCGCGACATGGCGCGCATCGGGCACCTGATGCTCAACGAGGGCTCCTGGGAGGGCCGGCAGATCATTTCGCGGGAGTGGGCGCGGCGCATCGTGAGCGTCGTGACCCCGCTGGAGGAGATGAACCCTGTGCGGCGCCGGGACGGCTACTTCGGCTACGGCTACATGTGGTGGGTGTGGGACGGCCCGCGCGCCACCGGGCCGTTCGAGGGGGCATACACCGCCCGCGGGGCGGTCGGGCAGTGGATCACGGTATTCCCCGCCCTCGACCTGGTGGTGGCGCACAAGACCAACTCGGTGTACGGCCGCACCACCAGCTGGGAGTCGTGGGAGCGCGCGCTGGAGCTGCTCTTCGAGGCGAAGGGAATCGAGATGGAGGAGTGGCCGTGGAGCGGATGAGGAGGGTTCGGGAGGGCCTGGCGCCGGCGGGTCGGATGCGGCGGCCGTGGCCGGGTGCCCCATGCCTGGCGGCGGCCGTGCTCGCGGCAGCCGCGCTCGTGGTGGGCTGCGGGCCGGCCGGGACGCCGGACGAGGAGGGCGTGCAGGCCGGGGCTGAACCCGCCCCGCGCAAGGAGATCATCCAGCCCGAGGGGGTGGCCAGGCTGCCGGTGTTCTCGTCCGCGGTGCGGAGCGGCGACCTGATCTTCCTGTCGGGCGCGATCGGGGCGCTCCCCGGGGTATCGCCGCCGACCCTGGCGGAGGGCGGCATCGTTCCCGAGACCCGTCAGACCATGGACAACCTGGCGACCGTGCTGGAGGCAGCCGGGGCGGGGTGGGGGGACGTGGTCAAATGCACCGTCTTCCTGGCCGACATGTCCGACTACGCCACCTTCAACGAGGTCTACCTGGAGTACTTCCCGGAGGACCCGCCCGCGCGCTCAGCCCTGGCCGCGGCCGGGCTGGCTTTCGACGCGCGCGTGGAAATGGAGTGCATCGCGGCGGCCCCGGAGGGCGGCCCGTAGCAGTCCGGGGATGAATCCGCGGGGTGCGGGCGCTAGTCCATGATGCGCCGGTACGTCGCGTGCCCAACCCCGGTGATCTTCCCCTCCTCGTCGAGGCGCACGTACTCGTTCTGAATCGTGTTGCCGTCCTCGGAGAGGGTGTTGATGATGACCTGGTAGACCCTGCCGCCGCGGCTGTTCAGGATGCGCGTGCTGCGCTCGTCCACGACCTCGACCGCGGTCTCGGCGTTCTCCTGGCCCTCCACCGCGCGGAAGACACCGTCGAACAGGGTCACGTATCCCCACTCGGAACTCTCGCCGCGCGCGTTCGTGCTCGCGACCGTGATGCGCATGCCTCCGTCGCCGTAGGGCTCGTAGGTCATGACGTTGGAGGCCGGCGGGGGCCGATCCGAGTCCATCAGCCAGGCTCCGTAGCGTGACTCGCCCTGGGCTTCGACTCCCGATGAGAATGCGAGTCCTGCCAGAATCGTCGTTGCCGGGAGCCATACGTTGCGAAGTCGCATCTCATCCTCCGTGTTGCGGTAGTGCCCCCTGGCGAGCGGGGGGTTGAGACAACATATGCGCGGCGCCCGCCTCGTGAAACGTCCGGGTTCCCATACACCGCCACCGCAGCCGGTGGGCACCGCAGCGATTGACCTTCACGGACACTATCGCAGATCTTCCGGGGCCGCTTCCGCCCACGTCACACGCCAGAGACATCATGACGAGACTCGCCTTCCCGATCCCGCTCCTCGCCCTCGCCCTCGCATCATCCTTCGCCACCCCCTTGCCGGCCGCGCAGGACTTCGAGCGTCCGGACGGCTGGCAGGTCCGTTTCGACGAGCCCGGCGCATCGGAAGACCAGCTGGAGATGTTCGTGTCGATGCCCCCCGGGTGGCACGTAACTTCCGGACCCGCGGCCATCTACTGGGCCCCGGAGATGGAGGCCTCGGGCAACTATCGCATCGAAATGGAGGTTTTCCTGTTCGAACCGCACCAGGGGATGCGCGAGGCGTTCGGCTTCTTCGCCGGCGGGCGCGACCTGGACGGTGACGACATCGAATACACGTACTTCCTCATCCGTGACGGGGGCGAGTTCATCGTCAAGCGGCGCGAGGGCGCCGACGCTCCCACGATCCGCCCCTGGACGGGCCACGACGCCATTCTGGGCTGGGCGGACCGCGGAGAAGGGGCCACGGCGAAGAACATCCTCGCCGTCGAAGCCGCCCGTGACGAGGTGCGCTTCTTCGTCAACGATGCCCAGGTTGCCGCCCTGCCACGCGCCGAAGTCGCGATGGACGGGATCTACGGCTTTCGCGTGAACCACATGCTCAACCTGCACATCTCACGGCTCGAGGCGATGCCGCTCGACCCGTAGGCGCCCGCCCGGCAGTCCGTGCGGCACTAGAAGTCGTGCCGCACCCGGAACATCACGAACCTCCCCAGGGGCGCGGCGCCCACGAACTCGGTGTGGTTGCTGTCGAACAGGTTGTTGGCGGTAACCGACAACGTCGTGCCCGGCTGGAAGGGCAGCCGGTAGCTCACCGAAGCGTCCGCGACCTGGTAGCCGTCGATCACGCCGATATAGGTCCCCGAGTTGACCGGGAATCCCGCCGTCATTCGCATGCGTCCCGTCGCCGAAAACCCGCTTCCCTGGTTGGCATAGGTAAGCCCGAGCGATCCGTTGTGGCTCGGGGCGTTGAGCGCAACATCCTCGATGTCGTCGCAGTCGTCGTCGGTGCTGTTGAAGCACTCGGCGCTCTTCCACGAGAAGTTGCCGTTGACGCTGAACTGGTCGGACAGCAGCACCTCCAGGGCCAGGTCGGCCCCCGTGTACGACACGTCCCCGAAATTCCGGTAGGTCAGCAGCAGGTCGTGCGTGCCTGACTGGTCCGTAGCCAGGGTACCCAGCGGAAGGCTCGCGATCGCGCCGACGGCCAGGGCAATCGGGCCTTCGATGAGCGCGGGAGGGATCAACCCCGCTCGAATCAGGGGATCGAGCCGGTGAAGCACGAAGGCCTGAACCGAGGCGGGATCGAAGAAGACGTTGGGAGTCTCGACCCGGAGCGAGCCCACGAAGTTCTCGATGCGCGTGTGGTAGAGGTCGGCGGCCAGCAGAACCCGGTCGTTGATCAGACCCTTGTAGCCCACCTCGAAGCTGTTGTGAATGGTGGGGACGAGGTCGGGAACGTCCAGCACGCCCGGCCCCCCCAGCGTGACGAAGGGATCCGAGGAACCGGCGCCCGCGGCGGCGACGTCGAAGCGCCGGAACAGGGTGCCGAGCTGAGGATCGCCGGCCCCGGGGTTCAGGAGCATGGCCGACAGCGTGGGCAGCAGGGGCACGAGTTCGGGCGGAAGCAGGGACGCGAACTGCGGAAGCAACGTCTCGATCACCGGGTTCCAGAAAACGGCCGCATTGGCGGGCAACCCCTGGCCCGGCATCAGGGGCGAGTACATGCACCGGGACTCGACGCCGCCCGGACACTGGCTGTTGAAGCTGTAGCCGCCGAGCGGCACCCCCTGCGAGCGGATGCCGTAGTTGATTCCCGGCAGGATCGGGATATTCGCCGCGAGGATGTCCAGGAACAGGTTGTTGGTGGAGGGCGTCGAAAAAGCCCGGTTGTAGGTGAAGCGGACGTTCTGGCCCTCGGCGGGCGTGAGCACCAGGGCCACGCGCGGGGAGATGCTGGTCTTGGTCAGGCGGCTGTGATCGTCGACGCGCACCGCGGCCACCAGGTCGAACATGTCCGAGAGCGCGGTCTCGGAATGGACGTAGGCACCGACCTCGCGCGAGTCGTCGTCGCCCTCGTTGCGGCCCAGCACCGTCCCCTCCGTGCGCGGGTTGGTGCCGATCAGGTCGACCCCGTAGGTAAAGCTCTGCCGCTCCCCGAGATCGAAGCCGTGCTGAATCTGCGCGGACATCACGTACGACTTGTCCACGATGTCCTGACCTGTGCGCAGCAGGTAGGTGTCCCCGGCGTCGCTGGTGTTGTAGAAGGCCTGTGCGAAGAAGCGGTCCTTCGAGAAGCGGGCCTGAACGTAGGGATAGACCCAGTTCTTGCCCTGCGCGGCCCCGATTCCGGTGAGCGCGATGGCGTTCTTCATCTGGCTCATGCCGGCGTTCAGCACGAAGGAGCCCCCGCCCTCGCCCCGGATGTCGGCGCGGGCGTCGAACGCGTAGCGCTCATAGAAGAAATCGCGGGCGGCGACCTTGGGGTGCGCGTTGGGCGCCGCGGCGGCCGCGACTTCGACCGGATCCCGGTACTCGAAGTCGTCCCCCCGCATGTACTGGCCGGACAGCTTGAACCCGAAGCGCTCGGATGGTGCGACCGCCGTCCGGAACTGACCCGAGAAGATCGAACGCTCGCCCGCGGCCAGCGAGACGGAGGTTCCGGGGCGGTCGATGGGGGACGCCGTGATGATGTGCATCACGCCGGCAGCGGCGTTGGGACCGTACAGGGCGGAGCCCGGTCCGAGCGACACCTCGATGCGGTCGATATCCAGGTCGGAGGTGGAGATCAGGTCGAAGGAGTTGAAGCGCTGGGACGGGATGCGCGCGTAGCGGTTGTCGACGATCGTCAGCAGCGTCCCGGAAAAGACGTTGTTGAAGCCGCGTGCAACGACGTTCTTGCCCGTCAGGCGGAATCGGTTAGGATTCTATCTTTCGCGTTCACTTGATCTTATGGGATTGATAGGCCCGATTCCCGCCAATTGACTCCCGCCGTTTTGGTTCTGGGTCAGGCGCGGACCCTCGGACGACTGTCCAAAGCCTTCCTGAGTTGTACCGCGTCGGCCTGCTGGTAACAGTGCAGCACCGTCTGGGCCTCCTTCCAGCCGCCCAACTCGCACAGCACCTTGAGCGGAAGGTCCATGAGGTCGGACGCGAACTTCCGCCGCAGCGAGTGCCAACCCCGCCGCGCCTTCGGCTCCAGTCCTGCGAGCCTCTCGGCCTTGCGCCACCAAGTGCCCGCCCGCCCCCGGCTGATGCTCGCCGAAGGGTCCCGCGGTGCGGGGAGGACCAACGCCTCCCCGTTCCCGGGGTTCGTTTCGCGCGCTTCCTCCAACACTGCTACCGCCTCGTCCGTCATCGGCGTGACGTGCTCGTAGCCGGTCTTCTCGTGCTCCGCGCGCCACCGCACCTCTCGGCCCTCGAAATCGATGTCCCCCCAACGAAGGTTGCGGATGGCCCCGATCCGGTGGCCCGTCTCGTGGGCGAGCACGAACGCGACGTGGAACCGCCAATCGACCCGCCGCGACACCCCGAGCATCGCCTGGTACTCCTCCTCGGAGAGAACGACCCGGGCGGGGTTCTTCTCCTTGGGCGTCGTCAGTCCCCTCAGCGGGTTCGAGTCGAGAAGGAGCCTGCCCTCCTCGTCTCTGGACTTCGTCGCCCAGTTGAGCACCGCGAGCAGGAACTTCAGGTCCAACTCGATCGTCCGGTTGGACACGGGCTTCCCGCTCGGTCCGATCCTGCCCGCCCGGCGCTCCCGGATGAAGCGGTCCCAATCGCGCTGAGACAGGGTCTCGGGCCTTCGATCCCGCCCGAGGAAGTCGAGGAACATCCTCGTCGCGATTCTGTCCCGGTGCCGGACCCGCTTCGTCTTGGAGGGCGTCACCTCCTCACCGTAGATTTCAAAGAGCATCTCCAGCGTGAGCGGCTCGGGCTCGGCTTCCGCCTTGCCGTTCAGCTCCGGGCTTGCGAACCCGGCGGCGAACTCGTCCGCCTGCTTTTTCGCTCGGGTCCAGTCCCGGTGCCCGAGCGAGCGGGTGAGCCTTCGCCCGTTCTCGCGCCACTCAATCTGGAAGAGGTCGGTTTTCGGATCCGGGAACACCCGGACCCGGTTCCGGCCCCATTCTCCGGCGCCGTAGGAGCGCCGCCTTCGTTTCGTGCGTGCCATCGTTCGATACCTCCGATGCGATGGACTGCACGATCTGCGCGTTTGAAACCTCGCGCAGGGCACGCCCGTCGTCCAGAGTTGGCGGCCCGGCCGGCTCTGGCGCGGGCGCGCCACGGGGGCGTTTGTATCTCCGGTTAGTGGAGGAGCCAGATGGGTTAACGCTTCACGTTAACCTCTGGCCGGGGGATGCCCCCGGACCCCCGCACTACAACTTCCGCGCGCCACCAAAGGAGGCCGCCCGACATGGCCCGTCCCCGGAAGCCCGAGGCCGAACGCAGGAGCCGCACGATCGGCGTGCGCGTCTCGGCCGCGGAAGCCGCGGAGATCGCCGAGCGGGCCGGAGCGGCCCGCATGACGAGGGGCGGCTACATGCGCCGCAGGGCGCTGGGGCAGCGGGTCCGCGAGGCGGTCGTTCACCGTCTCGGCGCCAGGGAGCGGGTCGAACTCCACCGGATCGGCGTGAACCTGAACCAGATCGCCCGCGCCCTGAACTCCGGGGCTTCAGCGCCTCCCGGAACGCTGGAGGTCGTCGAGCGGGTGGGCGAGCTTGCGGCCGATCTGCTGAGCGGGGAGGCGTTGGACCGATGATCCCGAAGATCAACGGACTGGGGCGGTCGTTCGCCGGGGTTGCAGCGTACTGCCTGCACGATGCCCCGGAGCCGGACGACCGCCGTCCGAGGACATCGGAGCGGGTCGGGTGGGCCGACACCCGCAACCTCGCGACGTTTCGGCCGGAGCGGGCCGCGCGGTTGATGGCCGCGACGGCGAAGGCGGCCCCCGACCTCAAGCGGCTGGCGGGCGGGTCGCCAGGGGGGCGGAAGCTGGCGAAGCCGGTCCTGCACTACTCGCTCAGCTGGGCGAGGGACGAGACCCCCGACAAGCGGGAGATGAGCAGGGCGGTGGACGGGAGCATGGAGGCGCTGGGGCTGGAGGGCCACGAGGCGCTGATCGTCGCGCACGACGATACCCGGCACCCGCATGTCCACGTCATCGCCAACCGTGTCGATCCGGAGACCGGGAAGGCGGCGACGCTGGGCAGAAGCAAGCTCCGGCTGTCGCGCTGGGCCGAGGGCTACGAGCGGGAGCAGGGCC
>MKWU01002053.1_pt1 | contig 31899 bp, 34 predicted proteins | sample 809101 | NCBI WGS metagenome assembly MKWU01 (sample SAMN05860141, study PRJNA318959) | sponge metagenome | host: Aplysina aerophoba | place: Slovenia: Piran, Adriatic Sea, Gulf of Piran | collected 2013-05-07
AGGCCTCGAGCATCGCGCCGACGAGGGCGGTGGTGGTGGTTTTGCCCGATGAACCGGTGATGCCGGCGACCGGCGCGGGGCACGCTTCGAGGAAGAGCCGGGTCATCGACGAGATCGGCACGCCCGCACGGCGCGCGGCGCGCAGCGCGGGCAGGTCCGGCGGCACGCCCTGCGAGGCGAAGACAGTGTCCGCCCCGACCATGTCCTCCTCGCGATTCGCGCCCAGTGACAGCGTCACGTCAAGGTCGGCGATGGCGGCGAGGGGTTCGGCGAGCTGCTCGGCAGGGCGGGCGTCGGAGACGGTGACGTGGGCCCCGCGCGGCGCGAGGAATCGAACGAGGTCGATTCCTTCAATGCCGAGGCCGACGACGGTCACGCGGGTACCCTCGAAGTTATGATCAGGCGCCAACGCACCTTTATGGTTTTCGTACACGCTTATATCACACCGCCAGTGCCAGTGCGACGCCGACCATCGCTCCGGCGAACGCAAACAGCCATAACCGCAGCACCACCTGCGGCTCGCTCCACCCGATGAGCTCCATGTGGTGATGGAGCGGCGTCATGCGGAAGAAGCGCCGCCCGCCGGTGGTCTGGAAGTACGCGATCTGGATGAGCGTCGAGCCCGCCTCGATGACGAACACGATCCCGATGATCGGCAGCAACAGCCAGTGCCCCGTCATCAGCGCGACCGTCGCGAGCGACGCGCCCAGCGGTAGCGCGCCGGTGTCGCCCATGAACAGCGAGGCGGGGTGGGCGTTGTACCAGAGGAATCCCAGCAGCGCGCCGGTGACCGTGAACGAGAACGTCGCGAGGAAGGCCTGCTCCTGCAGGAACGCGATGATCCCGTACGCCGCGAACGCGACGGCGGCGGTGCCGCCGAGGAGGCCGTCGAGGCCGTCGGTGATCGAGACGGCGCTCGTCGTGGCGATCACGATGACGACGGCGATAGGGATGTAGAAGAGCCCGAGCTCGTATCCGCCGAGCCACGGGATGTTCACGCTGCGCGCCTCGAGGAGGAAGTAGAGGGTCAACGACACGGACAGGGCGAGCCCGAGCATGTACGCGAACTTCAACCGCCAGGTCAGCGCTCGCCAGCCCGGGAAGCGGTCGACCAGTGTCCCCATGTCGTCGAGCGCACCCACGATCAGTCCGGAGATCACAACGCCGAGCGGCAACAGGATGCTGAACCGGTCGAAGAGGTTGGTCGGGATCGTGACGATCGCGACTGCGCCAAAGATGAGCAGGCCGCCCATGGTGGGCGTGCCGGCCTTCACGTCGTGCGTCGAGGGGCCGTCCTCGGAGATGGCCTTGCCGATCCGCTGGCCGACGAGCCAGCGCACCACCCAGCCGCCGCCGAGCAGGGCGACCACGAAGGCGGCGCTCCCGGCGAGCAGTGCATCCGTCATGGCCCGGCCTCTCCGGCTGCATCGGCGTCCGCGTCGCGCGCGGCGAGTTGCGATTCCACGTCAGCTACCACCGTCTCCAGCGCGAGTGCGCGCGACCCCTTCACCAGCACGGCGTCACCCGGCAGCAGCACCGCGAGCAGCGCTCGGGCCGCTGCCTCCTTCGAGTCGAGGTGCTCGGCGCTCGTCAGCCCGCAGCCTTGTGCCGCCAGGGCGATGCCCGATGCGAGGTCGCCGACGGTGAAGAGCACGTCGGTCACCCCGGCGGCACGCCGTCCCACCTCGTCGTGCGAGGACTCGGCGAGGTCGCCGAGTTCGAGCATGTCGCCGAGCAGCGCGAGCTTGCGCCCGGGCATCTCGGCCAGCAGGTCGAGCGCGGCGAGCGTCGCCGCGGGGCTGGCGTTGTAGGTGTCGTCCAGCAGCGTGATGCTGCCCGGCAACTCGCGGACCGTGAGCCGCAGCGGCACGTCGAGCGCATCGAGGGCTGCGCAGACCTCGTCGAGCGGCATGTCCTCGACGAGCCCGGCCGCGGCGGCGGCGAGCACGTTCGGAAGCAGGTGGGCGCCGGGCAGCGGCACGCGCACGCGCTGCTGCTCGCCGCGAGCGTGCAGGGTGAAGGCGAAGCCGTCTGCTCCCAGCGGTTCGAGGTCCGCGCCACGCACGTCCGCGTCCTCGCCCACCCCAAAGCGCGTGACCGCTGCGGCGGTGTGACCGGACATCGCGGCTACCACGGGGTCGTCGATGTTCAGCAGCGCGTGGCCGTCCGGCGGCAACGCCTCGACGAGCTCGCGCTTGGCGCGTGCAATGGCGTCGAGCGAGCCGGCGCGTTCGAGGTGTACCGGCCCGACGTTGAGGACGATGCCGACGCGTGGGCGCGTCCACGTGCAGAGCAAGGCGATCTCGCCCGTGGTGTACATGCCGTGCTCGATGACGGCGCGCTCGGTCTCCGGCCGCAATTCGAGCAGGCAGAGGGGCACACCGATTTCGTTGTTGTAGTTGAGCTCGCTCGCCTGCACGCGGAAACGCCTCGACAGCACCGACGCGGCCATGAGCTTGGTCGTGGTCTTGCCGACGTTGCCCGTCACGCCCACCACCTCGGTCGAGGAGAGGGTGTTGCGCCACGCGGCCGCCAGGTCCTGCAACGCGGCGAGGGGGTCGTCGACGATGAACAGCGTCGCGCTGCCAAAGGTCGATGCGCCCGGGGGCAGCGCTCCGGCGAGGACGCCAGTCGCGCCGCGCCGGACGGCGTCGGCGGCGAACCCGGCGCCGTCGGCGCGCTCGCCGGGTAACCCGACGAACAGGTCGCCCGGCCCGGCGCGCCTTGAGTCGATGACGGCGCGTGTGAAGCTCGCGCCGGGACCGCGCTGCTCCCGCAGCCGGCCCGCCAGCACGTCGGCGACGAACACCGCGTCGAGCTCTCGCGCGGTCATGGGACGGCCACCTGTGGCCGCGTGATCGGTACGTTCAGGTAGTCCAGGACGTTGCCGGCGATGCGTGCGAACACAGGCGCTGCCACCACACCGCCGAGGTGCGAATCCGCGGACGGCCGGTCGATCTTCACCAGGACGGTGATACGCGGGTCCTCGTAGGGCACGAACCCCGCGAACGTCGCGATCGTCGTGTCGAAGTCATAACCCTCGGCGGTGGAGAGCAGCGTGGTGCCGGTCTTGCCGGCGACACGGTATCCCTCGACGCGCGCCAGGTGGTACGGCACCTTCTCGACCACGTCATGCATCATCTGCGCGACGGTCTGCGAGGTCTGCGACGTCACCACCTGCCGGACGGCGACGGGCTGCAGGCGGCGCACACCGTCACGTGTGGCGACCTGGCTGACGATCTGTGGCCGGATCAGCGCGCCGTTGTTGGCGAAGACGTTGACGGCGGTGATCGTCTGTAACGGCGTCACCGCCAGTCCCTGACCGTACGAGTTCGTCGCGAGGTCCACCGGGTACCAGTCGTCGTCGGTCGGGCGCCGGATCAGTCCCGTGGCCTCGCCCGAGAGCCCGATGTGGGTGCGCTCGCCGACGCCGAAACGCGCGAGATACTCGTAGAAGTGCCGTGGCCCGATCTGCTCGGAGAGCCAGGCCGCGCCGGTGTTGAGCGAGCGCTGCAGGTACTCGGTCATGGTCACTTCACCGTAGGCGGTGAAGTTCCAGTTGCGGATCGTGCCGCCCGAGACGTGCATGACGCCCTCGTCGACATACGTGCTGTCGGGTGTGACGAGCCCGAGATCGATGGCCATGGCCGTGGTGAGCGTCTTGAAGACCGATCCCGGCTCGTACAGGTCGGTGATGGAGCGGTTACGGACGAGGTCACTGAGGTCCTCCGCGTCGAGGTCAAGCGTCGCGAGTCGGACGGTCGGCAGCGAAGCCATGGCGAGGATCGCGCCGGTGCGGGACTCCATGACGATGACGGTACCGCCGGTCGCGGCGTTCTCCTCGACGGCCCTTGCCAGCTCGCGCTCGGCGATGGCCTGGATGAAGCGGTCGATCGTCAGCTGCACGTCGCCGCCGCTGAGCGGGATGTGGGTGGTCGGCTGCACGAACGAGATGGGGCGACCGAGCGGATCCTCCTCGCCGACGACCAGGCCCGGACGCCCTCGCAACACGTGGTCGAAGTCGGCCTCCACCCCCCACAACCCGTTACCGTCGAGGCCGACGTAGCCGATGATCGGGCCGGCGAGTTCCTGCTCGGCGTAGACGCGCCGCGAACTCGGCAGCAGGCGCACGCCCCAGAGTCCCGCCTCGCGCAAGTCGCGCCCGTACTCGTACTCGAGGAGCCGCAGCACGGGCACGTCGCCGATCGATCGCGAGGTGCCGAGCGCATAGAGGTCCTCCGGGTTGAGGCGAAGCGCGGCCCCGAGGTGCGCGGCGGCGACTCGTGCCCGCTCCCGGTCACGCCACAGGAACGTGTCGATGTAGACGTCCCAGGTATCGATGGAGGTGGCGAGCGGGTACCCGGTCGCGTCGAGGATGGCGCCGCGGCTCGCGGGCACCTCGGCCACACCGACGCGGGCGGCCGCGGCTTCCTCGAGGTACTGCTCGTGGCCGCCGATCTGGATGATGGCAAGCCGCACGAGGAGCGCCGTGAAACCGGCGACCATCAGCGTCGCGAGCAGCCAGTGCCGCCACGTCAGGTGGTTAGGTCGTACCGCGTCGCGCTGCTGTGCAGGCACGAGCGTCCTCCCGGCGGCGCCGCCCACCTCAGAGCGCGGGCGGCGCGGTGCAGGCAATCGGCGCCGGGGCTACTCGAGCCCGGGCACGTCCCAGAGCATCCGCGACCACCATGGTTCGAGTGGGGCCGGCGGCTCCGGCGCCGGTCGCACGTAGCGTTCCGGCATCGGCGCAACGTCCGGCGCGGGGACGCCGACAGCGATCCGTACGGTGTCGGCGGGGCGCGCCCAGCCGGGCCCGGCCGGGGGCCCGCCGACGGCGATCGGTCCGGTGGCGGCGGCCCGCACCATGCCGAGCCTGCCGGTAGCCGCGGCGTGCACGGTCTCCAGGTTGGTCATCTGCGCAATCTCGGCTTCTCGCCGTCGCACCTCGACGGCCAGCTCGGTGCGCTGCTGTTGCAGCTGGCGCAGCTCGTAGCCCGAAGCAGCCATGCGGCTGCTCTGCAGCACCTGCAACGAGCCGATGGCGGCGAGGCTGCTGAGCGCGGCCAGCGCCAGGAGGAGGGAGAAACCGCGCAGCAGACGTCCTGCGACGCTGCTGCGCGGCCTGGGGAGCGATTGAGCCTTCTGGCGGATGCGTGCCGTGTATGTCTGACTAGCGGGTGGTCGCCCGTACCCGGCGCCAAGTTGTGGTGCTCCCAGCGCGGTCATCAGGCCGCCGCCTGGCCCAGCGTCTCCGCCACGCGGAGGCGTGCCGACCGTGCGCGCGGGTTGCGCGCGACCTCGTCGACGCCGGGCTTGCGCACGCGCTTCGTCACGCGGCGTAGCGTGGCGACGTGCCCGCAGACGCAGATGGGTGTGCGCGGCGGGCAGATGCACTCGGACGACTCGCGCCGGAAGTGCTCCTTCGCGACACGGTCCTCGAGCGAGTGAAAGGCGAGGACGGCGATGCGCGCGCCCGCGCCGCCGAGCAGGCTGCAAGCAGCGGAAAGGGTGTCGGCCAGGAAGTCCATCTCCTGGTTCACCGCAATCCGCAGGGCCTGGAACGTCAGAGTGGCGGGGTGATGATGACGTTCCCGACCCCTGCCTGCAGCCTGCTCGACGGCGCCGACCAAATCGCCCGTCGTGCGTAGCGGGCGCCGGGCCACGATCGCCCGTGCGATCGCGCGCGCCCGACGCTCCTCGCCCTAGCGGCGGGAGGGAACCCCCCGCCCCCGGCCCGCCGCCCCCGCCCAACCCGCCCGTCGTGCGTAGCGGGCGCCGGGCCACGATCGCCCGTGCGATCGCGCGCGCCCGACGCTCCTCGCCGTAGCGGCGGATGAGATCCGCCAGCTCGGCCTCCTCGTACTCGTTGACGATGATCTCCGCGGTCAGTTCCGCGTCCGGATCCATGCGCATGTCCAGCGGCTCGTCGCGCTGGAACGAGAAGCCGCGCCCCGGAGCGTCGAGCTGCAGCGATGACACACCGAGGTCGAACAGCACGCCGCTGACCTGCCCGAACCCGTGCTCGCTGGCGATCTCAGCGATCTCTGCGTGATGCCCGCGCACGAGCACCACGGCGTCGCCGAACCGTGTGAGCCGCTCGCCGGCAATCGCCAGCGCGTGCGGGTCGAGGTCGATGCCGAGCAGCGCGCCGTCGGGCTGCGCCGCGCCGAGGATCGCCTCGGCGTGGCCGCCGAGGCCGACCGTCGCGTCGATGTAGCGACCGCCCGGACGGACGTCGAGGCCGTCCAGTACCTCGGCGACCATCACCGGGTCGTGGCGGGGCGAGGCTGCGGTGTTGGCGGTCATGCCTCTTCGCCCTCGCTCTCCGCCTCGGCGCCGGCGCGCTCGGCGGCCCAGCGCTCTGGATCCCAGATCTCGATGTAGTCGCCGAGGCCGACCAGGCTCACTCGCCCGTCGAGCCCCGCTTGCTCTCGCATTTCCTGTGGGACCAGGATCCGGCCCTGCCGGTCCAGGTCGACGTGCTGCGCGTCCGGGAGAAACATGCGTCGCCGGCGCCGGTCGCCGCGGAGCTGCGTTCCCGACGTCCCCAGGCGCTGCGCGGTCTCCGCCTCGAAGCCCGGCTGCGAGTAGAGCTCGAGGCAGCCATCTTCGGCCGGCCTCAATACCCCGCCGTCCACCAGCTCCCGACGGAAGACGGCGGGAACCGCGACCCGGCCCCGGTCGTCCATCGAGTGCTCGAAGGTGCCGTAGAGATACACGGCTTGCCCCGGATGGGGTGGCATGGGTGTGCCCCATTTCCCCCCACAACGCACCCGAAGGCTACCATGCACCCCATCGCATAGCAACGGTGTCCCATACCGCACGTTTGCTACGATCGCTCGGGGAGACTGCGATGACTGAACAGGCCACCCTCGGACGCGCCGCCGTGCTGACCGTCAGCGATCGCGCCGCGGCCGGCTCATTCGTCGACACTGCCGGGCCGGCCGTGGCCGCCATGCTGCGCGATGCGGGCTTCGAGGCGGGTGACCCGGACGTGCTCCCCGACGACCCCGACGCCATCGCCGCGTGGCTGCGTCGCCAGGCGGACGACGAGCACGTCGCACTCGCCGTTACCGCCGGCGGCACCGGGCTCGGGCCGCGCGACCGTACGCCGCAGGCGACGGAGCGCGTGCTCGACTACCGGGTCGACGGTATCGCCGAAGCGATGCGCGCCGCCTCGATCGCGATCGTGGCGACGGCGATGCTGTCGCGCGCCGTCGCGGGGGTGCGGGGGAGCACGCTCATCCTCAACCTGCCGGGCAGCGAGCGCGGCGCGCGTGAGAACCTCGAGGTGGTGTTGCCCGTCCTCGCCCACGCGGTCACGCAGCTCGCCGGGGACGCCGAGCCCTCGCCGCCCACCGGCACGCACGGCCGCGGCTAGCAGCGGCGCAGCCTCGATGCGGCTCGACATCCTCACGCTGTTCCCGGGCATCTTCAGCGGCCCGCTCGACGAGACCATCCTGCGTCGCGCCATCGACGCGGGGCTCGTCGAGGTGGAGCTGCACGACCTGCGCGAGTGGGCCACCGACCGCCATCGCACCGTCGATGACTACCCCTTCGGCGGCGGCCCCGGCATGGTGATGAAGCCCGAGCCGATCTTCGCCGCCGTCGAGGCGATCCAGCCGCTCGCCGAGCCCGACGCGCCGGTCGTGCTGATGACCCCGCAGGGCCGGCGCCTCGACCACGCGCTCGCCGTCGAGCTTGCCGCGCACCCGCGCCTGCTGATCGTGTGCGGCCGCTACGAGGGCGTGGACGAGCGCGTACGGGAGCACCTCGTGGACATCGAGGTGTCGGTCGCCGACGTCGTGGTTTCGGGCGGTGAGCTGCCCGCGCTGCTGCTGGTCGACGCGCTGGTGCGGCGCGTGCCGGGGGTGCTTGGTGGGGAGGGGTCGCTGGCCGAGGAGTCGTTCGAGGGCGGGCTGCTCGAGTACCCGCAGTACACGCGCCCCGCGGAGTTCCGCGGGTGGGCTCCTCCCGACGTGCTCCTGTCCGGCCACCACGCGGAGATCGCGAAGTGGCGTCGCCGCCAGCGCCTCGCGCGCACGCGCGCCCGCCGCCCGGACCTGCTCGATGCCGCCGAACTCAGCGACGACGACCGCGCGTGGCTCGACGCCAACCCGGAGCCGCCCCTAGACTGAAAGGCCGACCGGGACACTGCAGCACGCGAGCACACGATGACCATCGATCTGCGCGACCTCGCGCCCGCCCGCAACGAGACGATTCCCGAATTCCGTGCGGGCGACAACGTCGCCGTGCACGTGCGCGTGGTCGAGGGCGACCGCGAACGCATCCAGGTGTTCGAGGGCACCGTGCTACGCGTGCGCAAGGGCTACAACGGTAGCTTCACCGTGCGCCGCATCTCGTCCGGCGTGGGCGTCGAGCGCACCTTCCCGTTCAACGGCAAGCGCGTCGACAGGGTCGAGGTGACACGTCGGGGCCGCGTCCGCCGCTCGCGCCTGTACTACCTGCGAGGCCGCACGGGCCGCGCCGCGCGCGTGCAGGAAGCCCGCCGCCGGTAAGCCGCTTCGGGCGGCTACTCCGAGACCGCCAGCACGATCAGGCCGATCACGCCGGTCGTCAGGACGCCACCAAGCATCGTCCCGACCATAGTCCAGATCAGTCGACGCTCGACCGCATGCAGAGTCGCGAAGAGCGGCTCAACTCGCATCGAACGAGTTCACGAGCCTCGAGTTCGCGAGAGGCGTCGGAGGTCATCGTGTGGTGTCGTCTCCATCTGCGCGGGAGCGGAACGTGACCGTAGCACCGAATAGGGCAGCAGCGAACATCCGTTTTGTTGTGAGCCCGTACGGGCTCGCTTCGTATCATCGGGGCATGACCACCCAATCGTCCGGCGAGGCCCGCGCGCGCTTTGTGCAAGTGGCCGTCAACGCCGGGCGTCCGACGTTCATGACCTTCTCGTACCGCGTCCCGCAGGGTCGCGAGGTCGAGCCGGGCGAGGTCGTGCATGTCCCGTTCGGCCGCCAGGAACTCCAGGGCGTGGTCGTCGAGGGCCCCACCGACCTGCCCGGCTACCACGGCGACATCCGCGAACTGCTCCCGCCCGTCGAGGGCGCTCCGCGCCTCGACGAGACACAGCTGCAACTGGCGTCGTGGATCGCCGAGTACTACCTCGCACCGCCGTGGGAGGCGCACGCGCTGATGCTTCCGCCCGGCGCGGGCGAGCGTCCGCGCACGTTCGTCGTGCGAGGTGAGGCAGAGCGGCCGGCGACGCTCTCCGAGCGCCAGGGGCTGCTCCACGGGTTGCTCGACGACACGCCGCGCGAGGTCGGCGATCTCCGCTCCGCTGTCGGCGCGCGTGGCTTCGACGCGACCCTCGGCGCGCTCGTGCGGCGCGGCCTGGCCGAGCGCCGCTACGAGCTCGCGAGGCCGCGCGGGCGGCCTCGAGTGGTCGAGGTCGTCCGCCTTGCGGTCGAGGCCGAGCGGGCCCGGACGTTCGCGGAGGGGATCGAGGGGCGGCGAGCCTCCCGCCGCGCCCGGGCGCTGCGCGCGCTCCTCGACGCCGACGGTGAGGCGATGCCGTTCGACGAGCTGGGCCGGATCGCACGCGGTGCGCCGGCGGTGGAGACGCTGATCTCCGACGGCCTGCTGGAGGTCGACGGGCAGCGCAACGTCCGGCTCGCCCTCGATCCAGCTGCCGCCGAGGGTCGCATCCGTGAGCTGACGCGCACGCGCGCGCAGGCCGCTGGCGCGTCGCTGCTCGAACGTCTCGCCGCCGAGCCGGGGGTCGAGCTGCGCGTGAGCGAGCTCGCGCGCGAGTTCGGCGCGGGCGCGCGTGCGGCGCGGGCGGGGGCGAGGCGGTCGCCCACCTGCGCGACGCCGGGCTCATCGAGGTTGCCGAGATGCTCGACGAGCGTGACCCGTTGCGTGACCTCGATGTGGCAGCGCGCCCGCCGGCCGACCTGCTGCACGAGCAGCAGCAAGCCGGCGCCGCCATCCGCGCGGCGATCGACCGCGCCGACGGGAGCGCTCTGCTCCTCAACGGCGTCACCGGCAGCGGCAAGACCGAGGTCTACCTGGACGCGCTCGCGCACGCCGTGCGCCTCGGGCGGCGGGGGATCGTGCTCGTGCCGGAGATCGCGCTCACGCCGCAGACCGTGCGGCGATTCGCGGAACGCTTCCCCGGCCGCGTGGGCGTCCTGCACTCCGGACTCTCGCTCGGCGAGGCGTACGACCAGTGGACGCAGATCGCGGACGGCAAGTTCGACGTCGTCATCGGCTCGCGCTCCGCCATCTTCGCGCCGCAGCCCGACCTCGGGCTGATCGTCGTCGACGAGGCCCACGAGTGGACCTACAAGCAGAACGACCCCGCGCCGCGATACGACGCGCGTACTGTCGCGGGACGCCTGGGCGAGCTCACCGGCGCGGCCGTGGTCCTTGGCACCGCCACCCCGGACGCCGAGCGCTGGTACGCCGCTGCCGAGGGACACATCGAGCGACTCGACCTGCCGCGCCGGCTGCGCGCCGTGCGTCAGCCCGGCGGCGAGGTGCAGCTGTGGCCCGACGAGACACTGCCCGAGATGGAGATCGTCGACGTGCGCGGCGCGCGCGAACTGCTGTCCGGCAGGCTCGCCGAGGCGATCGGGCACGCCCTCGACCGTGACGAGCAGGCGCTGCTGTTCCTCAACCGCCGCGGTCTCGCGGGCTTCCTCCTGTGCGCGCTCGGGCACTCGCCCCGCCCCGAGCGAGCGGGCGCTTCTGTTCCCCAGCCGCGGCGGTCTCGCGGGTTTCCTGTTGTGCGCGGGGGGGCCCCCGCCCGCCTGTCCGAGCTGCGATGTCTCGCTCGCGCTGCACCACCCCCGTGACGCGGAGCCGGGCTCCGTCGGGCGCCTCACCTGTCACCAGTGCAGCCGCTCGCGGCCGGCTCCCCCTCGATGCGAGGAGTGCGGGGGCGCGCTCCGGCCCGCGCAGGCCGGCACACAGGCCGTCGAGCGCGAGGTGCGACGGCTGTTCCCGACGGCCAAGGTCGTGCGCTGGGACCGCGACACCGCCCGGCGTCAGGCCGACCACGACGCGATCCTCGGCCAGCTCCAGCGGCACGAGGCCGACGTACTGGTTGGCACGCAGATGATTGCCAAGGGCCTCGACCTCCCGCTCATCACCCTCGTGGGCGTCGTGCTCGCGGACTACGGACTGCGGTCGGGCGACTTCCGCGCGCGCGAGCGCACGTTCCAGCTGCTGACCCAGGTCGCGGGCCGTGCCGGTCGCGCCGACCTGCACGGGCGGGTGATTGTCCAGACGCTCGCGCCCGACGACCGCGTCGTCGAGGCCGTCGCGAACTACGACGCCGACGGGTTCTTCGAGGAGGAGCTGCGCTGGCGCGCCGAGTTCCGCTACCCCCCGTTTACCCGCCTCGCCCGGCTCGTCTTCGGCCACACCAACGCCACCTTCGCGGTCGAGGAGGCGCACCGCATGCGCGACGAGTTGCGTCGGGTCGCGGCAGGGTTGCCGGGCGTCGACGTGCTGGGTCCAGCGCCACCGCAGATTGCACGCCGGAGGGGGCGTCACCGGTGGGCGCTGCTCGTCCGCGGCCCGGACCCCGGCGAGGTCCTGCGCGACGTCGAGCTGCCGGTCGGCTGGACGGTCGACGTCGATCCGGTACTGCTCGACTGAGCATTGGCGCAGGGGCGCGGACGCTTGCGGGGATGTCGTCTAGAATCGACCCGCTGCGAGCACGCCGTTTGCGCCGACCACAGCAGGAGCCCAGCGCTGACCGTCCGACCCATCCGCTACCTCGGCGACCCGGTGCTGCGCCGACGCGCCAGTGAGGTGCCACACATCGACGACTCGATTCGTGACCTCGTCGACGACATGATCGAGTCGATGTACGCCGCCGACGGCGTGGGCCTCGCCGCCCCGCAGATCGGCGTCGGGTTGCGCGTCGTCGTGCTGGGCATGCCCGATGAGGATCCCGTGCCGATCATCAACCCCGTCATCGTCGAACGTACCGGTGAGCGCGAGCTCGAGGGCGAAGGGTGTCTCTCGGTGCCGGGCTATCGCGGCAGCGTCACGCGCTCACAGGCCGTGACGGTCGAGGGGCTCGGCGTTGACGGCCGCGCGTTCCGGATCAGCGCCTGCGACAACCTGCTCGCGCAGGCCATCGAGCACGAGGTCGACCACGTCAACGGCCTGCTCTACGTCGATCGCCTGACCAGTATCGACACGCTGATGAAGCTTGAGAGCGGCAACTGGGGTTCCGACGCGAGTGACGGACCGCCGGACGGGGACGCGGGCGACTGATGGAGTTCTTCATCGCGCTGCTGTTCGTCGTCGCGGCGTTCTACTTCATCCTGTTGCGGCCGGTGATGCACCAGCAGCGCCGCCGCCGCCGCGACCTCGCCGCCCTCGACGTGGGCGACGACGTACTGACGACCGGAGGGTTCTACGCGACCGTGCGGGCGATCCGCACCATGGAGGACGGACCACAGGAGATCATGCTCGAGGTCGCCCCCGGTGTGGAGCTGCGCGCGACGCCCGACGCGATCCAGTCCGTGACCCCCGCCCCCGAGGGCGACGAGTCTCCCGATGAGATGGACTCCGCATAAGTGCGAGACAGACCGACACCGTGATCAGACGCATCTTCCCGCTGTTTGGTCTCTTCGTGCTCGCCGCGGCGTCGCTCTATGTGGTGTGGCCGTCGGAGCCCGACAAGTGGCTCCCGTCGGGCGTCCCGTGGCCCGAGGGGCGAGGCGTCACCATCGGCAACTTCGAACGCAAGACGATCCGTCTTGGCCTCGACCTCCAGGGCGGTTCGCGCCTGCTGCTCCGGGCTTCCCTCCCCGAGGGCGCCGAGGGTGACATCGAGGATGGGATCGAGGGCGCGCTGAGCGTGCTGCGCCGTCGTGTCGACGCCTCCGGCGTCGCCGAAGCAGAGGTGACACGGCAGGGCGAGCGCAACATCTCGATCCAGCTCCCCGGACTCGAACCCGACGAGGCCCGCGAGCTACTCGGGCGCACCGCGCTACTCCAGTTCTGCGAGGCCGCGGGCGACCTCGGCGGGGGCACGCCGTGCGACGATGCCGGCCAGTGGGTGCAGTCGCAGGGCCTGCTCGACGGCGTACCGACCGCGCTGAGCGGGCGCTTCCTGCGCCCCAACTCGTTTGTCGGCGCGGACCCGCTCGGCAACCCGGTGGTGCAGTTCGAGTGGACCAGCGAGGGCGCGATCCTCTCTGAGCAGGTCACGTCGCGGCTGGTCGGCCAGCAGCTCGCGATCTTCCTCGACAACGAGTTGCTGTCGGCGCCCGTCGTGCGCGCCGTCATCACCGACTCGGGAATCATCGACGGCATGCCGCTGACCTCGATCGACGGCCGCACCGGCGCGCGCGAGCTGGTCGTGCAACTCAACTCCGGTGCACTGCCCGTGCAGCTCACGGTGCTCCAGGAGCAGGAAGTTGACGCGACGCTCGGCGAGGACTCGGTGCAGCGCTCGGTGCTGGCCGGCGAGATCGGCCTGCTACTGGTCGCGCTGTTCATGATCCTGTACTACCGGACGCCGGGATTCCTCGCGGCCGTGGCGCTGTTCGTCTACACGCTGCTCACGATGGCCGTCTTCAAGCTGATCCCGGTCACGCTCAACCTCGCCGGGATCGCGGCGTTCGTGCTCTCCGTCGGTATGGCCGTCGACGCGAACATCCTGATCTTCGAGCGGATGAAGGAGGAGCTGCGCGCCGGTCGCGCGTACCGCACGGCGCTCGACGCCGGATTCGCGCGGGCGTGGTCGTCGATCCGCGACTCGAATGTCAGCACGCTCATCACCTGTTTCATCCTCTTCATCCTCGGCGGCGGCCTGGAGGTGCCCGGCCTCGGTGCGTTCGAGGCGCCGCTGGTGCAGGGCTTCGCCGTCACGCTGGCCGTGGGCGTGCTGGTCTCCATGTTCTCGGCGATCACCGTCACTCGCACGCTGATGAAGGCCCTGGGCGGCACACGACTCGCGCGGCAGCCCGACTTGCTCGGCACGGGCGTGCGCTCCTACCGCGGCGCGCGCGATACGGCCGAGGGGTAGGCGGCGACGATGCGATCACTCGACCTCGTCGGCACCCGCAAGTGGTTCTTCGCGTTCAGCGGGGTGCTCGTCGTCGCCTCGCTCGTGCTGCTCGCCATCCCGCCGACGCTGCGGCCCGGCATCGAGTTCACCGCCGGCACTACGACGCTCGTGCGCTTCGAACGGGAAGTGGACCAGGCCGCGTTACGCGCCGCCTACGCCGACCTCGACCATCCCGAGGCGCGCATCCAGTCCACGGGCGACCGGGAGTACCTGATCCGCACGAGCGAGCTGCGCGTCCCCGACAGCGCATTGATCGAGGTCAACCCCACGGTCACCCCGGAAGACGTACCGACCGCAGAACTCGGCACGGTGCTCCTCGGGGCCGAGGGCGCGGAGGGCGAGGTCGCGCTGCGGGTGTTCGATCGAAGCGCGGCGGTCTGCGACTTCGGTGATGAGATCGAGCGCTTCCCGGCCGGTACCGAGGCCGCCGTGTTCGAGGAGGTGCGAGACACCGACTGCGCGACCGAGGGCGACGATGCGACGACCGAGCTGGACGAAGCCGCCGAGGATGCCGACCCCACCGACACGGATGACGCCACGGACGAGGAGCCCGTCCAGGACGAGGGTGAGCTCCTCGCCTACCGCGTCCAGGTCGGCGGGCCCGACGGAGCGACGGGCTTCGTCGCGCCGGCCGACACGCACGGCTTCCTCGCGCCCGGCGAGGGGCGGCCGGAGCCCGAGACGCCCGCCGGGGACCTCGGCGAGCGCGGGGAGATCGAGGACGCGCTGGGGAAGCAGTTCGGGAGCTTCCAGGTACTCGAGTTCGCGGCGGTCTCGGCCGTCGTCTCCACGCAGGCGGTGCGTAACGCGACCATTGCCGTGGCCGTCGCGGCGGTGTTCATCATGGCCTACATCGTCTTCGCGTTCTCGAGCGTGCCGAGGCCGATGCGCTACGCCTCGGCAGCCATCGTCGCGCTGGCGCACGACACCATCATCGTGCTGGGGGCGTTCTCACTGTTCGGCAAGTTCTTCGGCACGGAGATCAACCTGATGTTCGTGACGGGCGTGCTCACGGTCATCGGCTTCTCCGTGCACGACACCATCGTGATCTTCGACCGCGTGCGAGAGAACGTGCGCATCGCGCCGCAGGCGCGGTTCGCGGAGAACGTGAACGCGGCGCTCGTGCAGACGCTCGGGCGCTCGCTGAACACGTCGATCACGCTGGTGATCACGATCCTCGCCCTGCTGTGGCTGGGTGGATCGACCATCCAGTCGTTCCTCGTCGTGCTGCTCGTGGGTGTGATCGCAGGGGCCTACTCGAGCATCGGGATCGCTGCGCAGGTGCTGGTGGCGTGGGACGAGGGCGACTTCTCGCGGCTCATCGGCCGCTTCCGCCGTCGTAGCGCGTCCGAGGAGGAAGCCGCTGCGACGTAGCGTCGCGGCCGTGGGGGCGAGCCGCTAGGCCAACAGGCTCAATGCGGCGAGGATGATAGTCAGCACCGTGACGTTGGCGCCGACGATCAGCGCGGCGAGCTGGAACTTCAGCCGCACCAACTCGTACCGCAACTCGTCCCGCGAGATCGCGCGTGCCTCGATCGAGTCGGCGAGGGCCCGTGCCTGGTCGGGCGTGAAGCCGACGGACTCCAGGTATCGAACGGTCTCAAGCATCGCGCCGCCCTTCCCGGCGCTCACTGTACCAATCAGCACAAGTTTTCGTATGTGATGTCACAACACTGGTCCCGGACGGTCAGCGCCAGCGCACGATCACGACACCGCCGAGGACTACCAGCACGCCCACCACGCGCAACAACGTCACGCGCTGTGCCTCGTTCCCGAATGCGCCGAAGTGGTCCATGACCAGCGCCCCCGCGAGCGTGCCCGCCGTGATCGCGCTGAACAGCAACGCCACCCCCAGCTTCGGCGCGAGCGCCGCCCCGCCGATGATGAACGCTGCGCCGAACAGCCCGACGCCGGCGAGGTACGCGCTCGGCCCGTGGAATCCGAGCACGAGCACCGCGACCGAGAGCAGGCCGATCACTGCGAAGATCCACCACCGGTCGAACGGGAGGGGTAGGTCGACCACGTCGCCTCGTGCGCTGCGGATCGCGAGCACCAGGGCGATGCCGGCCACGGTGCCGAAGATCGAGAGCCAGCCCGCCTCGACCGCCCCGCGGTCACGGCCGATCGCGCCGAGCATCGCCACCTGGACGGATGCGCCGACGCCGAGGGACAGGGCCACGCCGAGTTGGAGCAGTTGCGTCACGCGGGAGTCCTCGCCAGCACGCGCTCGTCGCCGCGGCGTCGGGTGACGCCGTCGCGGTCGAGGCGTTCGAGCATCGCCTGCGTGGCGCGGCGGTTGGTGCCGATGGCGTCGCGCAGCTGCGCCAGCGTCGCCGAGCCCTCCGCCTCGATCAAGGCGACGACGGTCCTCGACACCCCGGCGAACGCCTCCGCGGCCAGCATCACGCCGTCCCCGCAGTCGACGATCTCGCCGCGGTCCTCGAGGTACGCGGCGAGTTCCGGGTCGAGGTCGATGCGCGGGGGGCTGACGCCGCCCGCGGCGAGGGCAGCGACCGCCTCTTGGGCGGCGCGCCGCTGCGCGGCGGTGGGCTGCGGGGACCACCCTTCACGGCGCACCCCGCCGGACTCAGCCACGACATCCGGTGCGAGCGCCGGGAGCACTGCCTCAAACGCTCGCACGTCGAGCCCGAGTCGGGCGCGGAGCTCCTCGCCCGTCATGACGCGGCGCAGGGGATGCTCGCGCTCGTAGGCCTCGAGCGCGCGCGTGGCACGCGTACGCAGCCGGGCGGCACCGGCGGCGCTCACGTAGCGCGACTCGCCGCCGTCGAGGGTGATCACGTCGCCCGCTCCCACGAGCGACTCGATGGACGCTGTAAGCGCGTCGGCTTCGAGGTCGGCGTGGCGCGCGAGCTCCGCGACGGTCGCCGGCTCGATGCGTTCGAGGGCGGCGAGCGCTGCCGCGTCGGGGTTGCCCTCGGCGAGCGCGCGCAGGCGCTCGATGACCGCGGGGTCGGTGCGTCGGTGCCGGTCGGTGTTGACGGCGAGCACGCGTCCACCCGCGAGCGTGCGGTCCGAGACGCGCACGACGAACAGGTCGCCCGGCGCGGCGGCGATGGGTGGCGCGAGCTGGATCTGGCACCAGCCCTCGCTTCCGGCGCCGACCTCGTCGGCGCCGAGGACACGCAGGCGGCCCTGCGTCTCGGCCGCGCCGAGGTGCACGGTCACGCGGAGGTTGTGGCGCAGCGCGCGCTCCGGCAGCACGCGCAGCACGGCGTCGACGGTACGCGCGACGCCGACCTGGCCGGGCGGCGCGAGCACCTGCCCCCGGCGCAGCTCGTCGGTGCCGACCCCGGCGAGGTTGATCGCCACGCGCGTGCCCGGCTGCGCCTCGTCGACCTGCTGTTGGTGTGTCTGGAGGCCGCGGATGCGCGCCGAGGGGCCGCCCGGCACCGCCTCCAGCGTCTCACCTGCGTGGAGCGTCCCGTCGAGCAGCGTCCCGGTCACGACCGTGCCGAAGCCCTGCATCGTGAACACGCGGTCGACGCCGAAGCGCGGCCGGCCGATGTCGCGCGGCTCGGGCGTGTCCGCCAGCGCCGCGTCGAGCGCCGCCCGCAGCGCGTCGATGCCCTCGCCCGTGGCGGCCGAGGGGCGCACGATCGGCGCCCCGCCGACCGCGGGGGGCCGGGGGGGCGCCGGACCGGCGCCCCGCCGAGCGTGGTGGGCGCGAGCTCTTCGCGCAGCTCCTCCTCGACGAGCTCGAGCCACTCCTCGTCGGGCGCGAGGTCGGTCTTCGTGAGCGCGACGATGGCGTGGCGGACGTCGAGCAGGTCGAGGATTTCGAGGTGCTCGCGGGTCTGCGGCATCACGCCCTCGTCGGCCGCGACGACGAACAGCGCGAGGTCGATGGCGCCGACCCCGGCGAGCATGTGGCGCACGAAGCGCACGTGCCCCGGCACATCGACGATGGAGACCTCGCGGCCGGAGGGCAGGGTCATCCACGCGAAGCCAAGCTCGATCGTGAGGCCACGTTCGCGCTCCTCCTGGAGGCGGTCGGGATGGATGCCCGTGAGCGCCTCGATGAGCGCGGACTTGCCGTGGTCGACGTGCCCGGCGGTGCCGATGACGTACATGCGCCGAGTCTAGCGGTCGTCGGCGAGGTTGCTGCAACTCATCGCGGGCCGCAGCCGGGCGTCGAGACATCGGGTCCCAAGAGCCAGGGAGAGCAAGAGAAGTGCCTCTGTATCGGCAGCCGATCAGCCCGAGGAGGCTTCAAGCGGGATCGGGGTGGGTGCGACGGGGTCGATACCGAGTTCCTCGCATCCTTCGAGGTACACATCGATGGACCGCCGGAACTCTCGCTTCAGGCCTTCCACGTCTGTCGCCTCGGCGTTCGCGACCGGGTAGGGCCCGCTGTTCGCCACCCGCACGTGCAGCACCTCGGCCTCATCGTCGTACACGACCTCGCCGATGTACCCCTTGTACTCCAGCATCAACTCACTCCGGTACGTTCGATGAATCTGAGGGCGCTAGCGTAGCTTCACGGTCTATCCCTCCCATCGGAACAAGCGTACGAGTGTCCGCACCATTTCGGCTAGTTCGGCGTCCGGCCTCTCGCACTCCGGTGAGAGGCGGCCGACATCGGGCAGTTGCCGCGGAGGCGCGCCGTGCGCGAGGCTGCGCGCGGACGCCGGGCGCGTTCCCGGGGGTGGAAGGAGCACACGATGCGCATCGCAGACGCGGGGACGGCATCGTGACCGTCGCGTTCAGCACGGACCAGATCTACTTCGCGCACCAGCCGCCCGGCGGCGTCCAGCACCCCGAGCGCTCGGACCGCCTCGCGGCGATCCTCCAGCAGCTCGACACCACGGGCCTGCTCGACCGCATGGACCACCTGCCCGAGCGCGACGCGACCGACGAGGAGCTGCTGGCCGTGCATACGCGCGACCTGCTCGTGAGCGTCGACGCGCACGCCATGGCCGGCGGCGGGTGGGCGGACCCCGACACGTTCATCGGGCCCTCCTCGCCGGCGGCCGCGCGACGCGTCGCCGGCGCGGCGCTCGCGGCGACCGACGCGATCCTCGATGGGGCCGCGACGGGTGCGTTTGTCGCCGCGCGGCCGCCCGGCCACCACGCGACGCGCGAGCGCGCGATGGGGTTCTGCCTCTACAACCAGGTCGCGGTCGCGGTGCAGGCCGCCCTCGATCGCGGCTTGGAGCGCGTCGCCGTCGTGGACTGGGACCTGCACCACGGCAACGGCACGCAGGCGATCTTCGACGACGAGCCGCGCGTGCTCTACGTGAGCACGCACGCTTACCCGTTCTACCCCGGCACCGGCGCCGTCGAGGATCGAGGCGTCGGCGAGGCGTCGGGGACGATGGTCAACATCCCGCTCCCCGGCGGCGCGGGCGATGCGGCGTTCGACGCGGCCTACGGGCAGGTTGCCGTCCCGGCCCTCGAGGCGTTCGCGCCGGAGATGGTGTTCGTGTCGTGCGGCTGGGACTCGCACGCGCGCGACCAACTCGGCCCGCTCGCCGTGTCGACCGCCGGCTACGCGGCCGTGGCGCGGATGATCGTCGACGCCGCCAACCGGCTCTGCGACGGACGGCTCGTCGCCGTCCTCGAAGGTGGCTACGACGAGCACGCGCTGGCGCACTGCTCGCAGGCGCTGTGCCAGCTCCTGCTCGGCGACGAGCCGTCGCCGGACCCGATGCAGGGCACGGGGAAGCCGGAACTCGTCACCCACATCGACACGGTCATCGCCGCGGCGCGAGGAGTGGCGGGGCTCGACTGAGGGGCGAGGGCTACTCGATCGTGCGCGACTCGCTGAGCGTTCCGTGGCGGCCGCACGCGGGGCAGTCCTCGGGCAACTCGGAGCGCGGGACGTCGCCGCCGAGGAGCTGCGAGAGGCCGAGCCAGATGTCGTCGCGGAGCTGGAACGAGGCGGCCATGCGGCCGCGCGGGCCGCGCGTGGCGGCGCGCAGCTCCTCCTCGACGCGTCGTTGCGCCTCGGCGGGGCTCATCGGCTTGTTCGACCGCACGAGGATCTCGCGGCGGCAGCTGGAGCAGCGGTAGACGTCGATCGGCACGGACGGCCTCGGATGCGCGGCGCCGGCGTCAGGGCGCGGCGGCCGGCTCGGCGTCCGGCAGCAGGTCGACGAACACCTCGTTGGCCAGTAGCAGGCCACGCTTCGTGAGGCGCAGCCGCCCGTCCCGATCCTCGAGGAGTCCCGTACGGAAGTGGCGCTCGATCGCCTCGCCGAACGCAGCCTCGGGTGGCTCGCCGAAGCGGGCGGCGTAGTCCATGCGGGAGACGCCTGCGAGGAGCCGCAGCCCGAGGATCAGCGCGTCGGCGCGCAGCGTCGCCTCGTCGGGGGTCTCGCCGCCCGCGATCTGCTGGAGCGTGCCGCCGCCGGTGGCCGTGCGCTCGGCGTGCGACGCGTTAACCAGCTCGACGTAACGCTGCGGCGAGTCGACGTTCGCGAGGCGCTGCCCGGCGAAGAACGAGTGCGCCCCCGCGCCGATGCCGAGGTATGGCTCGGCTCGCCAGTAGACGAGGTTGTGGCGGCAGGCCAGGCCCGGCCGGGCCCAGTTCGAGATCTCGTACTGCTCGTACCCGGCCTCGGCGAGGCGATCGCGGGTCCACTCGAACTGGTCGGCGACCACGTCGGGGTCGGGCTCGCGGAGCTGGCCCTTCTGCACCTGGTAGTAGAGCAGCGTGCCCGGCTCGACGGTGAGCGCGTAGCAGGACAGGTGCTCCGGCGTCAGCTCGATGGCCCGCTCCAGCGTGTGCTGCCAGCGTTCGAGGGGCTGGTCGATCAGCCCGAAGATGAGGTCCGTGTTCACGTTGTCGAACCCCGCAGCCCGCGCGGCGTGGACGGCCTCGACCGCCCGCTCGGAGCTGTGCTGGCGGTCGAGGAGCGCGAGTTCGTCGTCGTTGAGCGACTGCACGCCGATGGAGAGGCGGTTGATGCCGAGCGCCCGCAACCCTTCGAGGTGCTCGCGGGTGAGCTCGGTCGGGTTCGCCTCGATGGTCCACTCGGCGTCGGGCGCCACGTCGTACTGCGCGCGGACGGCGCGCACGATGGTCTCCATGTCGTCGAGCGAGGTGAGGCTCGGGGTGCCGCCGCCGAGGAAGACCGTCTCGACGCGGTGGCTGCGCGCGGCGGGCGCCCACAGCTCGAGTTCACGGACGAGGGCGGGGGTGTAGTCGGGCACGAGGTGGTCGAGTCCCTCGTACGAATTGAAGTCGCAGTAGCCGCACTTGGCGGTGCAGAACGGGATGTGCAGGTAGAGCGAGAGCGCCTGCGTCACGACGGACCTCGATGCTCGTGCCGCCCCCGCATCGATGGGTCGGGCGGCCCGGTCAGCGTACAGGCGCGGCGGGGTGTGGGGAACGCGCGGGCGGCGCGCTACTCCACCGGCGCCGACTCGATGGCGCTCATCAGCAGCCACCCCGCGAGGACGAGCTCGGTGAGGAGCGTGAGCGCGACGCCGAGCAGCGTCAGTGGGAGCAGCACGGCGTTGATGACCGTGAGCCACACGGACAGGAGCACCACGCCTGCGACGATCGCCAGCAGGCCGACCGGACGCGGGACGGTCGAGCCCGCGACGCTCGCGGCCCCGGACATCGGGCTGGAGACGATCAGCCGGCCGAGGGCGATGAGGCCGATCGCCCCGAACGTGTACCCGATAGCGGTGCCGGATGCCGCCAGCGCCGCCGGCCCCCCCGCGCACGTCGCCGCGAGGGGGGGGGGTGCCCCCGCGGGGGGGGGGAGCCACTCGGCGAAGGACTCCATCAGGCGCCTGCTCTCTGACGGCAACTCGGACGGCACGCTGGAGGCGAGCGCCTGGCCCGAGAAGCCGAGGATCGTGACCACCATCAACACGGCGCCGGTGGCCAGCACCGTCGCGAATACCACCGTCGCCCACAGGTGGTTGCGTCCCCGGAACATCACGTAGAGCAGGGCTGCGAGGAGCACGAGCGCGATATTCGCCAGGGCGTCGAGCGCGTAGCCGACCAGGTAGAGCACCTTGTTGTCGTCGATGTTGCGGATGGCCCCGAGGGCGTCGAGGTCCGCGTCGCCGCCGATCGCGCCGACGGCGACCTGCGGCAGGATCACGCTCGCGCCGCCCGCAATCGCCGCGATGATGAGTAGCGCCGCAATCGCGCGGTTCAACTCTCCCGCCGTCATACCTCAGCCCCCGGTGCTTCCCTGAACGTACATCATCGCACAGACGGAATGTTATAGTCTGTTCGCCCGCCGTCTGCCGCAGTGGCCACCCCTACCCCGGCTCCGCGCCCCGTGCGAGACTCGATCGCATGTTGCGAAGCCACGCTGCGGGGACACTCCGCCTCGACCACGCCGGCGAGTCCGTCACGATCTCCGGGTGGGTACACCGCCGCCGGGACCACGGCGGCCTCATCTTTGTCGACCTGCGTGACGCCTCGGGCCTGGTGCAGGTGGTCTTCCACCCCGAGGACGCCCCCGCTGCGTTCGAGGTCGCCTCCGAGGTGCGCAGCGAGTACGTCCTGCAGGTCGAGGGTGACGTGGTCGCTCGCCAGCCCGGCACGGAGAACCCGGACCTCGACACCGGCGCCATCGAGGTGGCCGCGCGCAGCGCAGACATCCTCAACGCCGCCCGCACGCCGCCGTTCCCGATCAACCAGGAGACCAACGTCGACGAGGCGACGCGGCTGCGCTACCGCTACCTGGACCTGCGCCGCGAACGCATGGCCGCGAACCTGGTGCTGCGCCATCGCGTCGTCGCCTTCATGCGGCGTTTCCTCAACGACAAGGGCTTCCTGGAGGTCGAAACGCCCGTGCTCGGCCTCGCCACGCCCGAGGGCGCGCGCGACTACCTGGTGCCGAGCCGGGTACACCCCGGCGACTTCTACGCGCTGCCACAGTCGCCGCAGCAGTGGAAGCAGCTGCTGATGGTTGCCGGCGTCGAGCGCTACTTCCAGATCGCGCGCTGCTACCGCGACGAGGACCTGCGCGCCGACCGCCAGCCCGAGTTCACGCAGCTCGACCTCGAGATGTCGTTCGTCGACGAGGACGACATCCTGGGGCTGACCGAGGAGCTCTACAGCGGGCTCGCCGCCGAGGTCGCGCCACAGCTCGCGACGCCAAGCCCGTTCGTGCGCATGACCTACGCGGAGTCGATGGAGCGCTACGGCTCCGACAAGCCCGACCTGCGTTTCGGCATCGAGATCAGCGACCTGACGGACATCGTGCGCGACAGCGAGTTCATGGTGTTCCGGCGCGCCATCGAGGCGGGCGGCCGCGGCCGCGGCTTCGCCGTGCCCGGCGGCGCCGACACGCCACGCCGCGGCGCCGACGCACTCGAGGCGCTCGCGAAGGAGAGCGGCGCGGGCGGCCTCGTGTGGATCGTCTACGAGGAGGACGGGTCGGTCCGTTCACCCGTCGCGCGCTTCTTCGACGAGGCAGCGCTCTCCGCGTTGGCGGAGGCCTGTGGCGCGTCGCCGGGCGACATGCTGCTGATCGTGGCCGACCAGGACGCGGTCAGCTCACGCGTGCTCGACGTGCTCATGCGGCGCGTCGCAGAGGACCGCGACCTCGCCGACCCGAATGTGCTCTCGTTTGCGTTCATCACCGAGTTCCCGATGTTCGAGTGGGACGCGCAGGGGCAGCGCTGGAGCGCGATGCACCACCTCTTCACCGCGCCGTTCGACGAGGACGCCGACCTGATCGAGAGCGATCCGGGAGCGGCGCGCTCGCGCGCGTACGACCTCGTGTGCAACGGGCAGGAAATAGGGTCGGGGTCGATCCGTATCCACCGCCGCGAGCTGCTCTCGCGCGTGCTCCAGCGTCTCAACCTCGACGAGGCGGAGGCCCAGGAGCGCTTCGGGCACATGCTGGAGGCGTTCACGTACGGTGCCCCGCCGCACGGCGGGATCGCGCCCGGCCTCGACCGTACGGTCGCGCTGTTCGCCGGCGAGCGCGACATCCGCGAGGTGATCGCGTTCCCCAAGACGAAGTCGGCGACCGACCCGTTGACGGGCGCCCCTGCGAGCGTACGAGACGACCAGATGGCCGAGGTGCACATCGCGCTGACGCCGGAAGCGCGGGCCGCACAGGCGGAGCGCGCGCCCGAGGCGCGAGATGTGATCACGAATGACGTATGATCGTGGTCGCGGCGCGCTCCCCCCAAACACAACCGGAATCCCAACCGGTAACTGCGTGCGTATCTTCTAACGACGCATCGAGCGGAGGCGTTCTGTGAGCGGACAGAACCGGGTCATTGTCCTGATGCTGGGGGTCCTCGCGGCCCTCGTGATCGTCGTCGGCGGGCTCTCCGCCGTGCTGCTGCTCGGCGGCGGTGAGGAGGGCACGACGACCTCGACGCCCGACGAGAGCGGCGGCATCAGCCGGGGCACGGATGGCGGGGGTGATAGCGACGACGGCGACACGGGCGATGGCGAGGCATCCGGCGGTGAAGACGCCAGCGGCCGGCTGCGCCTCGCCGGGTCCGACCCCGTCACGATGGACCCGCACCTCGCCGGCGACTCCGGCTCCGCCGAGTTCATCGTCGAGATCTTCAGCGGCCTCGTCACCATCTCGCCGGAGCTCAACATCGAGCTCGACCTCGCCGAGTCGTTCGAGGTCTCCGACGACGGCCTCGTCTACACCTTCACGTTGCGCGACGACATCTTCTTCCACCAGGGCCGTCCGGTGACGGCCGAGGATGTGAAGTGGTCGATGGAGCGCGCGGCCTCGCGCGAGCTCGCCTCGCCCACCGCCCTTGCCTACCTCGGCGACATTATCGGCGTGCGCGAGCGCTTCTATGAGGGCGCCGACAGCATTCCCGGCATCGAGGTCATCGACGACCGCACGATCCAGCTCACGATCGACGAGCCCAAGCCGTACTTCATCGCGAAGCTGAGCTACCCGACGGCGTTCGTCGTCGACCAACAGCAGATCGAGGCGAACCCGCGCGGCTGGACCCGCCGGCCCAACGGCACCGGCCCGTACCGCCTGCAGGAGTGGCGGCTCGGGCAGCGCATCGTGCTGCAGGCCAACGCGCGCTACCACCTCGGTACACCGTTGATCGAGGAGGTGCTCTACGAGCTGTCGGGTGGCTCGACGCTGACACGCTTCGAGAATGGCGAGCTGGATGTCTCGTTCATCGGGGTCAACGACATCGACCGCGCACGCGACCCGGAGAGTGACATCGGGCCGCTGTACCAGGTCTTCCCGCAGTTCACGATCTCGTACCTGGCGCTCAACACGAACGTCCCGCCGTTCGACGACGTGAACGTGCGACGGGCGCTGGGGTTCTCGATCGACCGCACGCTCATCGCCGAGGTGACCTTCAACAACATGCTCGCGCCGGCGACGGGCATCCTGATGCCACAGTTGCCGGGCTACACGCCGGGCGACAAGACGTTCGCGTTCGACCCGGACGAGGCGAGGCGGCTGCTGGCGGCCTCGAAGTATGGTTCGGCGGAGAACCTGCCGGAGATCGTACTCACCGAGGTCGGCGGCGGCGCCGAGGGGCGCATCGATACGCAGGCGTTCATCCAGCAGTGGCGCGAGGAACTCGGCATCGATGTCCGCATCGAGCAGACTGACTTCGCGACCATCCTCGCCCGTCAGGACGAGGGGAGCCTGCAGATGTTCAACGCTGGGTGGATCATGGACTACCCGGACCCCGAGGACATCCTGGACCTCAAGTTCCACTCCGGGTCCGCGCTGAACGACGTGAACTACAGCAACGCGGGTGTGGACGCCATCCTCGAGGAAGCGCGCATCGAGCAGGACGCCGGGCGTCGCCTGGAGCTCTACCAGGAGGCCGAACGCCTGATCATCGAGGACGCGGCGTGGCTGCCGCTCTACTTCTCGCAGTCCCACGTGGTGATCAACGAGGACGTGGAAGGCTGGTTCGAGCCACCCATGGTGATTCCGCGGCTGCGCTTCGTGAGGGTCAACCGCTAGGGGCCGATCGTGGCGGGCTACATCATCCGGCGTTTGCTCTGGCTGCCGGTCATCCTGCTGATCGTGTCCTTCTCGACGTTCTCGATCGCGCGGTTTGGCCCCGGCGACCCGGTCAGCATCGCCGCCGGCCAGTGGCGCGACCCCGAGGTGCTCGAGCGTGTGCGTGCCCAGCGCGGCCTCGATGGCACGGTGTTCGAGCAGTACACGCGCTGGCTGATCGGAGACCTCTACCCCGGTGGCTCTGGGGGCGGCGCCGTGCGAGGGGACTTCGGCGAGTCCTTCATCCAGCAGGGCTTCTCCGTCAACGAACTGATCCGCAGCAAGATGGCGATCTCCGCCCAACTCGGCTTCCTCACGCTGGTCACGGTGTTCTCCGTCGGTATCCCGCTCGGGCTGTTGGCTGCGAGGTTCAACGGGACCTGGCTCGACCCGTTCGTCATCTCGTCGCTGCTGTTCCTCACGTCCGTGCCGGTGCTGGTCATCATCCCGCCCGCGCTGTGGCTCTTCGCATCGCCCAGCCAGCTCGATCTGCTCCCGGTCGGGGGCTGGGGCGGAGAAGGCCTCGACGGCATCTTCGACATCTGGTGGATCGGCGGCGTGGTGGCGGTGCCGATTCCCGATCCGCACATCTACCTGCCGCTCTTCGTGCTCTCCATCGGCGGCTTCGCCGGAATCGCTCGGCTCGTGCGCATCACCTCGCTCGAGGTGCTGAGCGAGGACTACGTCCGCACGGCGCGCGCGAAGGGCCTCAAGGAGACGACCGTCGCGATGAGGCACGTGCTGCCCAACGCCCTGTTGCCGGTGATCACCGTCGTTGGCTTCGCGCTCGTCGGCATCCTCGAGGGGGCGTTCTTCACCGAGACGCTGCTCGGCATTCCCGGCATCGGCCGCTTCGCGTTCGAGGCGGTGCAGAGCCGCGACTACGACGTGATCCTCGCGATTACCGTGATCCTGTCGGCCGCATTCGTGCTCGCCAACCTCGTCGTCGAGATTGCCTACACGTGGATCGATCCGCGCGTGCGCCTGGGTGAGGCGATCAACGAGTGACCACTGCACGCGTGGACGTCGACCTCGACGAGCCTACCGGCACACCGGCGGGGGCGTGGGGGCAGCTCTGGCAGCGGCTGCGCCGCAAGAAGCTGGCGATGTTCGGGCTCACGGTGATCATCATCATCTACACGCTCGGCATCGGCGCGAACTGGCTCGCGCCCTACGGCTTCACCGACCAGGACCTGCTCCGCGGCCTGGAGGGACCGACCTCCGACCACTGGCTCGGCACCGACCGCCTCGGCCGCGACATGCTGAGCCGCTCGATCTACTCGGCGCGCACGACGGTCATCATCACCGCGCTCGTCATCGTCACCGGCGGGCTCATCATCGGGCCGACGCTCGGGCTGCTCGCGGGCTACCGCGGGGGCCGCACCGACGGCGTCATCGGGCGAGTGGGCGACGTGTTCATCTCGCTGCCCGGCCTCCCGATGCTGATCCTCATCAACGCCTCGCTGTCTCCGCGCGTGATCAGCTTCACGAACTGGCTCGAGGAGCAGACGTTCCTCAGCGGGTTGGTGGAGAACGGCATCCCGTCCTACTTCACGGTGTTCGGGGCGCTCTCGCTGTTCTTCTGGGTCGGCAGCATGCGCATCATCCGCGCGCAGGTGCTGCAACTGCGCGAGCGCGATTTCGTGACGGCCTCGCTGGCGATGGGCGCCGACACGCAGCACGTGATCGTGCGGCACCTGCTGCCGAATGTGTCGTTCCTCCTCATCCTCGGCGCGTCGACGGCCCTCGGCGCGGTGGCCGGGTCCGAGCTGTTGCTGACATGGTTCGGCGTGGGCGTGCAGCCACCCGTGCCGTCGTTCGGGGTGATGATCTTCGAGGCGGGGAGCATCCGCACATTCTCGGAGCACCCGCACCTGCTGATCGTGCCGTCGGGCTTCGTCGTCGCGCTGCTGTTCGCGTTCGCGCTGTTCGGCGACGCGCTGAACGACGCGGTGCGGGGCCGATGATCGCAGCCGAACCGTCCGGGTCACCTCGGGCCGCGGCGAGTAGCGCCGCCGGCGCGCTGGCGCACACGGCGGGCCAACCCATAATCTGACTACCGGGATTGCGGTCGCCGGCCGCTCCCCCGGGCTACTCATCCACAGCACTCCGAGACGAGGTGCACGTGCCAGTCACCGCCGAACGGCTCCCGCGCTCCCTCGTGGCGATGGAGATCGAGGTCGAGCAAGAACGCCTGGACGGCGCGCTGGAGAAGGCCGTACAGAAGGTCTCGCAGCAGGTGCGCATCCCCGGCTTCCGGCCCGGCAAGGCGCCACGCCACATCGTCGAGAACATGGTCGGCCGCCCCGCGCTGCTGCAGGAGGCGATCGAAGACCTGCTCCCCGGCCTCTACAGCGAGGCGATCGAGGAGCAGGAGATCGACGCCATCGGCGACCCGGAGATCGACCTCAAGTCGACCGAGCCGCTGATCGTCACCGCCATGGTGCCCGTCCGGCCGACCGTCGACATCGGGGACTACCGCTCCCTGCGCGTCCCGCGCGATGAGGCGACGGTCACCGCCGAGGACACCGAAGAGGCGATGGTGGACGTGCGGCGTCGCTATGCGACGCTCGAGCCGGTCGACCGCGTGGTCGAGTGGGACGACACGGTCCGCGTCGACGTCTCGGTGAGCGTCGAAGGCCAGGGCGAGCCGCATGTGGAGGAAGGCGCGGAGTTCCGTGTCGCGCAGGACGGCGTCATCTCGCTGCCCGGCTTCCTCGACCACCTGATCGGCCTCGAGCGCGGCGGGCCGCACGAGTTCGAGTTCGACCTCCCGGACGACTACGACGCGCAGGAGCTCGCGGGCAAGACCGCGAGCTACACCGTCACCCTCCACGAGGTGAAGCAGGAGGTCCTGCCCGACCTCGACGATGACTTCGCCCGCTCCCTCGACGAGGAGGGCATCGAGACCCTCGAGCAGCTACGGGAGCGCGTGGCGGAGAACGTCCGCATCCGCGTCGAAGCCGAGGCAGAGGCCGCCTACCGCGACGAAGTCCTGGACCTGCTGCTGGCGACCTCCGAGCTCGACTACCCCGAGGTGCTCGTCGAGCGTGAGATCGACCGCCTGGTCGACGAGCAGTCCAACCACGCGTTTCATGAGCGCGAGACCTTCGACCAGTGGCTCGAAGCCATCGGCAGCACCGAGGACGAGGTGCGCGACGCGCTCCGCGAGCAGGCCGACCTGGTCCTGCGCCGCGGCCTCGTCATGGCCGAGCTGGCCGAGCAGGAGAGCATCGAGCCGTCCGAGCAGGACATCGCCGGCGAGGTCGACGTGCTCGTTGAACAGATGACCGGCGGCACCACGGACCTCGAGGAGCGCGCGGAGCTGCGCGGGCTGCTCGACACCGACGAGACGCGCGGCCAGATCACGAGTCGCCTGCTGATGACGCAGACGCTCGAGCGACTCGTCGAGATCGCCTCGCAGCCCGACGACGAGATCGAGCCACGGTCGGCACGGCGCCGCAGCCGGCGCCGCCGCGGCGCTCGTGGCGGCGACGATGCCGAGGCCGAGGGAGCGGAAGATGCGGAGGCTGCGGCCGACGCCGAGGACATGGAGGCTGCCGCCGAGGATGCGTCCAGCGACGATGCAGCCGATAGTGGATCCAGTACTGATGACACCGACCGGGACGGCGAGGACTAGCCGGCCCGAGGAGGAACGCTCGACAGGCACTGCCTGTCCACGGAAGGACAACACCGTGACGGTCTCGCCCATGAACGTCGTGCCGATGGTCGTGGAGACCACTGCGCGCGGCGAACGCGCGTACGACATCTACTCGCTGCTCCTCAAGGAGCGCATCATCTTCCTCGGGACGCCGATCGACGATCACATCGCCAACATGATCGTCGCGCAGCTGCTCTACCTGGAGCGCGAGGACCCCGACCGCGACATCAACATGTACATCCACTCGCCGGGCGGCGTGATCACCGCCGGCCTCGCGATCTTCGACACGATGAACCTCATCCGCTCCGAGGTGTCGACGATCGCCGTGGGCGCGACCGCCTCGATGGCGACGGTGCTGCTCTCGGCCGGCGAGCGTGGCAAGCGCTACGCGCTGCCGAACGCGACGATCCACATGCACCAGGCGATGGGTGGGGCGCGCGGTCAGGCCGCGGACATCGAGATCGCGGCGCGCGAGATCCTGCGCAACAACGAGATCATCCGCAACATCCTGTCCGAGCGGACGGGCCAGGACATCGAACGCATCCGCCTGGACACGGACCGCGACTACTACCTCAACGCCGCTCAGGCGTTGGACTACGGCATGATCGACGAGATTCTGCAGAAGCCTGACGACGGTAGCTCGAATGTGAGCACCAACGGGAGCGGGATCGGCTAGCATCCGAACCCGGCGGGGGCGCTGGGGGAAGTATGGCGAAATCCTCGACCCGCGGGAACAGGGTCCAGTACCACTGTTCGTTCTGCGGCAAGAACCAGGATCAGGTCAAACGGCTCATCGCCGGGCCCGGCGCCGTCTACATCTGCGACGAGTGTGTCGCGCTCTGCCAGGAAATCATCCAGGAGGAGGGCCAGGGCGGCTCTCGCAAGGGCGGCGCCAAGCCCTCGCGCACGCCTCGTGAACTCGTCGACCTGCTCGACGAGTACATCGTCTCGCAGGACCAGGCCAAGCGCGTGCTCTCCGTGGCGGTCTACAACCACTTCAAGCGCATCGACGCGCCCACGCAGGCGGACATCGAGCTCGAGAAGTCGAACATCCTGCTGATCGGGCCGACGGGCACCGGCAAGACGGCGCTCGCCCGCACGCTCGCGAAGGTCCTCGACGTCCCGTTCTCGATCGCCGACGCCACGGCGCTGACGGAGGCCGGCTACGTCGGCGAGGACGTCGAGAACATCCTGCTGCATCTCATCCAGGCCGCGGACTTCGACATCCCGCGTGCCGAGCGCGGCATCGTCTACATCGACGAGATCGACAAGATCGCGCGCAAGTCCGACAACCCGTCGATCACCCGCGACGTGTCCGGCGAGGGTGTGCAGCAGGCGCTGCTCAAGATCATCGAGGGCACCGTCGCCAGCGTGCCGCCGCAGGGCGGCCGCAAGCACCCGCACCAGGACTTCATCCAGATCAACACCAGCAACATCCTCTTCATCGTCGGCGGCGCCTTCGAGGGCCTTGAGGGCATCGTCTCGCGGCGCACGGGCATCGGGGCGCGCAGCCTCGGCTTCGGCTCGGAGACGGTGTCCGATGCCGACCGCGCGATGATCCTCAAGGACGTCACCCACGATGATCTGCTGCAGTTCGGGCTCATCCCCGAGTTCGTGGGCCGCCTGCCCGTCGTCTCCGTCCTCGACCCGCTCGACGTGGACACGATGACGTCGATCCTGACGAAGCCAAAGAACGCGGTGGCCCGCCAGTTCCAGCGACTGTTCCAGCTGGACAACACGGAGCTCGTCTTCACCGACGACGCGCTGCGACTCATCGCCGAGGAGGCGATCGAGCAGAAGACCGGCGCACGCGGCCTGCGCACCGTCGTCGAGGGCCTGCTCCTCGACGTCATGTACGACGCGCCCTCGAACCCGGACATCCGCAAGTGCGTGGTCTCGGCCGAGACGGTGCGGAACCGCACCCGGCCGCTGCTGGTGACGGAGAGCGAGCAGGTGGTGGGCGAGGAGCCCCCGGACGCCGAGTCCGCCTGACCGGGCAAGCCTCGCAAGCTGCGTGCAGCCGGCAGCGGCTGGCGCTGTTGCGCGCTATCCTCGATTTACATGACCACTACCCGCGACCGACGCCCGCGCGCCCGACCGCGCCTCGACGTATTGCTCGTCGAACGCGGCCTCGCGCCGTCGCGTGAGCGCGCCCGCGCGCTCGTGATGGCGCGCGACGTGCGCGTCGACGGGACGGTGGCGACGCGGCCGGCCCAGCC
>MKWU01002054.1_pt1 | contig 31896 bp, 23 predicted proteins | sample 809101 | NCBI WGS metagenome assembly MKWU01 (sample SAMN05860141, study PRJNA318959) | sponge metagenome | host: Aplysina aerophoba | place: Slovenia: Piran, Adriatic Sea, Gulf of Piran | collected 2013-05-07
TGGCGGAGGGCGCGAAGCGCGCCGCAGACCGGATCGGCGGCGGCGCCGAGCGCTACGCCATGCAGGTCAAGGGCCTGGAGATGGTGCCCTTCGAGCCGCGCAGCCAGGCCAACCTCGCGACCGGCTTCGCCGTCGCCTCCATCGGCCCCCGCCACGACATCTGCGAGCATGACTGGGACTACGATGTCGAGCTCGGCTGGCCTCACGCGATGGAGCTCTCGCGCACGCTCGGCATCTTCGAGCGCATCCCGATGGAGCACATGGGCCTCGACAAGGTGCGCAGCTACAAGGCGCTCAACACGATCTGGTCGGCGGCCGACGCGCTCTCCTTCTGCGTCTTCGCCATAGCGCCGACCCGTGTCCTCACCATGGGTCAGATGGCCGATCTCGTCGCCGCCATTGCCGGCTGGGAGACCTCGTCGCACGAGCTCATGCGCATCGGCGAGCGGCGCAACCACCTCTACCGGGTCTACAACAACCGCGAGGGGCTGGGTCCGGAGGACGACACGCTGCCGGACCGCTTCTTCGACGAGGCGATTTCCGGCGGCCCCAAGAAGGGCCAGCGCCTGGACCGCGAGACCTTCCGCCAGGTGATCGCAACCTACTATCAGATGATGGGCTGGGACGAGGCCGGCGTCCCCCTCCCGGCCACCCTCTACGACCATCACCTCGAGTGGACGCTGGATCGCCCGTGAACGGCCACGTGACCGCCCGCGTCACCGGCGAGCCTCTCGACGCCCTCAAGGAGTCGGTAGAGCACGAGGCCGGATGACCCTAGGACCACGCGGTCCCTCGCCACGATCGCGATCCCGAGACTGCCACCTTCGCCGGGCACCTGACGTTCGTCGCAGCAGCAAGCCGACGGAGGATGCGGCCTCCGCCAGCCTCGCCACGCGTCGATAAAGGGCGCCCGACGCAGGACAGTTAGTCATTCGATTGGATAAAAGTCACCGGTTATTTGTCGAACAAATACCGGCAAATCAATTCGGGTATAATAAAATAATGGAAAATTAGTGCGCGGACTTACTTCTTCTTGACCGCAGCGATGCACTAGGACAATAAGAGCGCACAACGCGAAAACATCCCCATAATCGAGAGGTATTTATGGCGGAGGCACGCGCTGAGCCGGGGGGGTTGGGCGCTGGAGCCGGTGCGGGCGGAGCAGCGATCGAGGCGTCGATCTGGAACGCTCTTCCCCACTACCTGCCGCTCGCGGTCTTCCCGCTGATCGTCGCTGCCGCGCTATTCGGCGGGTGGTGGATTGCGGGCCCGTGCCTCTTCTTCGTGCTCGCCAATCCACTGGATATCGCGTTCGGTGCCGACGAGAAGAACCTGGATCCGGCGAAGACGCCGGAGGCCCGATTGATCTGGTACGACCTGCCGGTCTGGCTATGGGCGCTGCTCTGGCCGGTGACCTTCGCGTTCACGCTCTGGCACATCTTCATCGTCGGTCACCTGTCCATCTGGGAAGGGGTGCTGATGGCACTGGTGCTGGCCGTGGAGGCGCAGGCGATCTTCATCGTCGGCCACGAGCTGGTTCATCGGCGCGCGGCGTGGGAGCGCCGCCTCGGCGAGTTTCTGCTCGCATCCGCGTCCTATCCCCAGTACGCCACCGAGCACATCTACGTTCACCACGCCCTCGTGGGTACGCCGCTGGACGTGGGATCGGCGCCCAGGGGCGAGAGCCTTTGGCATTACTTTCCTCGCGAAGTGGCGAGCAATTTCGTGTGTTCGTGGCGGGTCACGCGCGAGCGCCTGGCACGACGGCGCCTGCCCATGTGGCACCGCTCCAATCCATTTTGGCGCTACGGAATCGAGACTGCATTCTGGTATGCGCTGGTCTACTGGATGGGCGGTTGGTGGGCGGTTCTGATCTACGTTTTCCTGTGCCTTTACGTCGTCTTCTCGATGAAGCTCAGCAACTATATCCAGCACTACGGGCTGCGCCGCATCCGCTTGCCCAATGGCCGCTTCGAGAAGGTCCGGCCCCGGCATTCCTGGAGCGCCGACGCCAAATTCAGCAACTGGCTCTTCTACAACATGCAGCGCCACGCCGACCATCACGCCCAGGCGAGCCGGCACTACCCGCTGCTGCAGTTTCGGGGCGCCGACGAATCGCCGCAGATGCCGGGGAGCTACGGCAAGATGTTCGGCTTGGCCATGCGCCCGAGGCGCTGGTTCGAGACGATGGACCCGCTGGTCGATCAATGGCGAAAACACTTCTACCCCGATATCGACGACTGGAGCGCCTACGACAGCCCGGTATCGGAAGCGCGGCTGGAGGCGTTCGATGCCATTGTCGAGATCTTCGCCGCCGCGCCGCGTCTCGCCAGGTCGATCGAACGAAACCCGGAACTGCTCGACACCCTGCGCCAGCGAGAGTTCACAGATCTCGATTTGCCGGGCGGCTTCGGACCGAATCAGGAATTCGAGGCGACGGCCCGCCGCGGCCTCGCCCGCCTCTACTGGACGCACGAGTTCGGCGTTCCGGAGATGAAGGAGCGGATCGCCGAAGCCCCCGCGCAGGACGCCGGCGATGCCGCCGACGCAGTGCGAAATTGGTCGAACGACAAGACCTTCCAGATCGGCATGCACACGCTGCGGGGCAATCTCTCCCCGATCGAGGCAGGCGCCGCGCTCGCCAACGTGGCGGAGGCCTCGATTGCCGCCGTCCTGACGGCAGTCGAGGAGGACTTCGGCGAGCGGCGCGGCCTGCACGATGCGGGCGGGATCGCGGCGGTGATTCTTGGGGATCTGGCAAGCGGCGAGGCAGCGCCCGGCGCCACGCTCGATGTTCTCTTCGTACACGACGGTGACTCCGCCCGTCGTTGCGAGGCCCTGTGCCAGCGCTTCCGCGCGGCGCTCTTCTCCCTGTCGCAGGGCAGCCTGTTGTTCGCGCCGCTGCCACGCGACCGGAAGGGACAGGCCCTCCGCTCGCTCTCCGATCTCGCGGAGTGCGAGCGCGCTGCCGTCTCGACCGGCGAGCTCCTGAAACTGACCAGGGCGCGATGCGTCTTCGAGTCAGGCGCGGCCGGGATCGGGCAGCGCTTCGACGACGCGCGGCGAGAGGCGCTGGCCCGGAGTGCCGCCCGAGACGCGCTGATCGCGGAGCTGCGCCAGGCAAGCGGCAGCACCGCCACGCCCGGCGCCGCCTCGATCGACGACATGAAGGGAGGTCTCGGAGACGTCGAGCGCCGCGCCAGACTGCTTCAACTGACCCACATCGGAACTCACTCCGACGATCCAGCACCGACAGCCATTGCGGTCTTTCAGGCCGCCAGCGACCGGGGCGCGCTCCCCGACGCCGACGCCGCGGCGCTCGCGGACGCCGCACGGATGTGGCGAACCCTTTGCGGCATCGTGCGCCTGGTCGCCGATGAGGGCGCGTCGGTCGAAGCGGCGTCGCCCAGGGTCAGGGCCGTCATCGCGCGTGCCTGCGAGGTCGACGATTTCGATTCGCTGGAAGTCGAGATCCGGGAGACGGCCTCCCGCGTCGCGGCGGCGCTCGTCCTGGTGACCGGTCAGGAAGGGTAGCGAAGGATTGAGCCCTGCTACGAACCTTCCGGCTTCACCGCGCAATACCGGCCCAGCTCGAAGTATCCGTCCCGCCACGCCACGTAAAGCGTATGGAATTGATCCATCAATCTTCGATTGCTGTCGTTTGCCTTGCCGCTAAACCAGATCATCGTGAGCAGCTTGTGAGCGTTCTCGATCAGACGAAGATTATCTCGATCCGCTCCGTCGAATCCTGCGAATTCGACGAGCGACAAGCCGGCCTCGCGCAGTTTGTCGGTGTATGTGCTCGGGCTTTCCAAACCCGACAAGAACCACGCGTCGCAAACCGGCTGAATGAGGCGTTCATACTGATCGCTCGTCAAACCGTCGCGCGCGAGCCAGTCCATCGCCACGATCCGCCCCCCCGGCTTGAGGATTCTGGCGACCTCTCGAAGAAACTGCCTTCGATCGCTGTAGTGGCAGGCACTCTCGATATTGACGACCACGTCGACGGACTCGTCCTCGAAGGGCAGACTCCGGGAGCAGTCCGCATAGGCCAGTCGGACCCGCTCACCGAGACCCGCGTCCTGCACGCGCGTCCTGGCTATGTCCAGTTGCTTCCGACATATATTGATGCCCGTGACCGTGCATCCAAGTGTCTTCGCCAGATACATGGCTGTCCCGGCGACCCCGCATCCGGCGTCCACGACATGATGGCGCGCCCGGACCCGCGCAGGCGCAACGGTGGTATCGACCATCCGTTCTACGGCGCGCGCCAGACCCGCCGATTGAGCAAGGGGTTCCCCCTCCTCAGGACACTCACCCGGTTCAAACAAGCCGAAGTGAATGTGGTCGGGATTCCATCCCTTTATGTAAAAGTCCTGAGTCGCTTGGTCGTAGTATTGCTCGACCGAACGTTCGTGTTCCGAAACGGACGACTTGTGAGATTCTTCCAAAACCATCTCCGTTCGAGAGCCGATATATTCTCAAAATTTTACATCATTCAGACACATTAATTCAAGCCTCGGAGAGCATTGGAAATGCAGGTTACATCTGCCGTCATCATTCGGAAACTTCTCTTGTCCGTCTGCATGTCGATGGGTCGCAACGACGCAATCTCAAAGCGGCAGGTTCGCCTCGGGACATGAACGTGCAAGCGCCGCCGCGCACCGCCTCGCAACGCGGAATACTGACGAAGACCGCCGCCGCCGACCGCGGCCTGATTGCGCTGCCGGCGCTCACGCCGCATCTCGAGCATCGCACGATTGGCGACGGGCAAGTCCTGCTTGTGTCGGATTCCTTCAACACCCTGCTGCACGGAGAAATCTATTGCGATCTTCTCCCCCTCCTCGACGGGCAACGCCCGCAAGATGAGGTCGTGGCGTCCCTTTCGCTTGCGCACGCCGCAACCGACCTGCGCGACGCGCTCATCGCCCTCGCCGCCCGGGGATACGTCGTCTCGGGCGAGCATTCGATGGAGCGGGGCCGGGCGGCCTTCTGGTCCGCGCTCGGCGCGTCTCCCCGATGGGCCGAGCAGCGCTTGAACGAATCGCGCTTCGCCGTCGCGGGCGATGACGGCAGGCTCGCCCGGCAGCTGGAAAGAATCGGCGCGACGGCCGAAGCCGACCGGCCGACCCTCTCAGTCATCGTCTGCGACGACTACCTCGACGACAGGCATGACGCCGTCAACCGCCGCCACCTTGCCGCCCGCGCGCCCTGGATGCTGGTCAGGCCCAAGGGGGTGCAGCCTCTCTTCGGCCCGGTCTTCCGGCCCGCCGACGATGGTCCATGCTGGGCCTGCCTGGCCTATCGCCTGCGCAGCCACCAGGAAGTCCACGGCTTCCTGCGCAACCGTGGCGGCGACGACGCGGCCTTCCGGCCCGCCGCAGCCGAGCCCGTCATCATCGACTCCCTGTACGGCCTGGTGGCGGTGGAGATCGCCAAGTGGCTCGTTCTGGAGGACGCCGCGCCCCTCCATGAGCGGGCGATTTCGTTGGATGTCGCGCGTCTCACGAGCCACCATCACCCGGTCAGGCGTCGGCCCCAGTGCTCCGTCTGCGGCGACGAGGCGTTGTATCGCGCGGATCGGCCGCCCCTGCCGCTACGGCTGCAGCCGAGCCCCAAGAGCGTCAGCAACAGCGGCGGCGCCCGCTCCGTAACGCCCGAGGAGACGCTCACTGCGTACCGCCATCTCATCAGCCCCGTCAGCGGCGTGGTGACATGGCTCACACGCAGGACGGAAGAGGCGGACCCCTGGCTGCACGTCTATTGGGCGGGCAACAATTTCGCGCTGAGGAGCAGGACGCTCAGCTCGCTCAGGCGCAGCCTGCGGAGCAAGAGCGCGGGCAAGGGGAGCTCCCGCGCGCAGTCCCAGGCGAGCGCGCTCTGCGAGGCGATCGAGCGCTACTCCGGCGCCTTCCACGGCGACGAGATCCGCTGCCGGAAACGCTATGCGGATTTCGTCGCGGCCGGTGATTCGGCGGCCATCCGCCCCAACGACGTCCAGCTCTTCAGCGAGCGTCAGCTGGACAATGCCGGGCAGATCAATGCCCAGGGCCACCCCTACAACACCGTCCCGCCGCGTCCCGATCCGGACACGGAGCTGAGCTGGTCGCCGGTCTGGTCCCTTACCGAGGAGCGCCATCGCTACCTGCCCACTTCGATGCTCTACAGCATGCCCGCCGAGCAACGGGGCAGCGCCGACTTCATCGCGGATTCGAACGGCTGCGCGGCGGGCAACACGCTGGAAGAAGCGATCCTGCAAGGGTTCTTCGAGCTGGTCGAACGCGATGCTTTCGCCATCTGGTGGTACAACAGGCTGCGCCTGCCCGGTGTCGACCTGGAAAGCTTCGGCGACGACTACCTCGCGTCCGCGCAAGCCTATTACCGCCGTCTCGGCCGGGAGATGTGGGTAATCGACGTCACCTGCGACCTCGGCATACCGGCCTTCGTCGCCCTTTCGCGCCGCACCGACGGCGGGACGGAGGACATCATCTACGGCGCCGGCGCCCACGCCGACCCGCACGTCGCGGCGCTGCGCGCGGTCTGCGAGTTGAACCAGTGTCTGACCTGGGTGCCACGCCCGGACAACGAGGAAGCCCGGTACGGCATCGACGACCCGCTGTCGCTGTGGTGGTGGAAGACCGCGACGCTCGCGGATCATCCCTATCTGGCGCCGGCTCCTGACGCGCCCTTGCGTGGGGCTGCGGACTATCCCGCTCCCGAGACCACCGACACGCGCGAGGATGTCGAGCGCTGTCGTGCCCTGGTCGAGAGCAAGGGCATGGAATTCCTGGTGCTCGACCAGACCAGGCCCGACATCGGCATGCCTGTGGTGAGGGTCATCGTGCCGGGTCTCCGCCACTTCTGGGAACGCTTTGCTCCCGGCCGGCTCTTCACCGTGCCGGTCGACCTGGGTTGGCGCACGCATCCGAACACGGAAGACGCGCTCAATCCTGTCCCGGTCATCGCCTGAGAGACAGACATGAATTTCGAGGATCACTGGCCCGTCACCGAGAAGGCCCTGGCGCGAGAGGCGGCGTCTCTCGGTGAGGTCCTGGAGCAGCTCCACGGGCGCATTCCGCCCGCACTCATCGGAGAGCGGGAATGGGAGAGAGTGCTGGAGCGCGCGGGTCCGCTGCCCCCGGCCATGGCCGCCTTCCCCTTCGGGTTCGAATTGCCGCTGCACTCATCCCTGCCGACGGCGGACCTCGGCGTTTCGGTGGTCGGCGGGGGCCGGACCGCGGCGTTCTTCGAGGAGGCGGCTCGTTCGGAGGACGCGGACAAGGCCGCACAGGGCGTGGCCTGGCTGCTCGCCGAAACCGGGCCTGAGGACTCCCGCCTCCGCCGCGTCGCCGGCAGGAAGATGCTGCTCGAATACGACATCGATGCGGCGCAGGGTGCACATCCGGATCCGGGGCTCTTCCTCTACCCCGCCGAAGGCGTACTGCTGGGAGACCGCTCCCGCGACCGGCTTGGGGATCTCCAGGTCGTGGTCGAGGCGATCGCAGCCGCCACCGGCCGCGACCTCGACGACGCCAAGCGCGAGCAGGTCGAAGGGGTGTATCTGGCGATGGAGACGGATGCGAGCATCCGGGCCGTCGGCGCCTTTCCCTCGCGCGGCAGCGGTCTTCGACTCGCGATCACGGGCTTTCGGAAAGCCGCCGGCGCGGTGGCGTTTCTGGAGCGCGCGGCTTGGCCCGGGCATCGCGGGGCGGTGGCCGACATCCTGTCGCGCTTCGAGCGGCGCAGGGCCTTCCACCACCTGGGCATTCACTTCGATATCGAGGGGAGCGGCGTCGGGCCCACGCTCGGGCTCAGCTTCTACGCCCAGGAGGGGCAATGGCTGAAGGACATCCGGCATTGGCTGCCGCTCATCGACAGCATCGGCGCGGATGGTCTTGCGGTCAGGGAGAAGCTGTCCGCGCTGGCGGAGGACTGGTCGGCCACGGAAACGCTGATCGGCAACACCGGCTCATTCGTGCACGTGCGCGGCCTTCACCACATCAAGCTCTCGATCACCGGCGAGCGCGTCGAGCAGGTCAAGGCCTACGTTTTCATGTTGCTGCTGGGTGTCTGATCGTAAGCAACGATCAGCCGCGTCTGCGCGAGGGAAGCGGTTTGCCGCCCAGAACGAACTCTCCGACGGAACCCTCGACCACCGGATCGAGCCCGGTCAATCGTGCGAAGCGCTCCGCGTTTCCATAACCGATCGCACAGGGCGAGAGCTCGAGTTCCGTCGCCGCCAAGTACAGTGTCTGGCACAGTGCTCCCAGGTTGCGCAGGATCAAGCCATAGGCGAGTGCGCGGTATTTCCATGTGACGCGCGCGAAACGGGCGGCGAAGATCAGAACGATTTGAGGACTCGCCATGAAGCTCGTCGCATTCGATGCTTCGAAAACGATCATGTCCGTCTCCAGGTTGGGACTGGAAATCCGAACCAGCTGGTGCTCGACGGAATCATAGTGATAGAGACCGGGGTCCAGGCCTTCGCAACGCGCAACAAGGGGATAAATCTCGAGTTCGTAGCAGGAGCCGGCACTTGGATAGGGCCTGAACGAGATTTCGTATGAAGCGCTTCGACCGGCCGAGTCTTGCAAGGTGATGGAATCGAATTCTCTGGCCCGCGCTGCTCGATCCAGCAGTGCGCCCAGCGCGTCCAGGGTGATCGGCCGTGTCGGGTCGCACGTGCGCTCCGAACGCCGCCCTTCGAGCACGGACGAGAAACTGTTTTCGCTCGACGAGGGGCTCGCCGATGGCAGCGGTACCGGATTCCCCGGCCATGCCGGGCGCCGCGCCGGCAAGGGGTCGATCTCGCCGATAAAGGGGAAGGTCGCACCAATCGGGTCGCGATGCCAGCCGCCGCGGTGGTGGTGGTGCAAGAGCAGGTCGTGGAATTCCCATTGTGCCAGTGCGGCCGAGCCCGGGTCATCGGGCGCAGGGGTCGCCTCGAGAAAGCCGGCGGCCGAAAGGGCGCAGCGCACGGCCGGCCGGTCCAACGAGTCCAGATCGGAGAGCAGGAAGCGCGCGCCGACGAGGGGCGACTCGAGAATCCAACTGCCATCCAGTCGACGCAGGAGGGCAAATCGGTCGAGCGATCGCGCGTTTGCCGGCACTTCGGCAGACAGCGTGGGAACGAACGAGGGCCGTTGCGGAACGATGACCGCGTGCTCCACGCCCTCGGTGACCAAGGGAAACTCGATAAGTCCCCGGTCGGAGAGCCTCCCGAGCCACTGAAGGTAGGACGCCGCCAACGCCGCATCGCCCCGCGCAGACACGCTATCGCGGAGCGACACGAGGGGTGCGCCGACACGCAGCAGATGGTTCGCGTCGTCGTACTCCGGCCGGTAGGGACCAACCGAAAGGGGCCCGTCGGACGCTTCGCTCGACACGACAAACGACGACGCGTCGTCCGAACGGGCGAGCGAAACCCCGTCTCGCACGCGGACCTGAATCCGGGGCTCGGAGAGGATACGCTCAAGTGTCATCGGGCGGTCCGGACGTCACGATTGATGCGCCGGAGCCTCCTACGTCGGTCGCGCGCCAGCCACGAAATTGTACGAAAACACGCCCTCATTGACCCCTTGATCGAAACAGAAGAACGCTTCCGCGAAGCCTTCGTAGGACTTCTGTTGGCTCGCCGGCATGGGCCACGGCATGAAGAACCGATAGGTGTTTCGAAGCTTCTCCACGGCGGGGAGAACTTCTGACGTCAAGTCTTGCTCCCTGAGATCTTCGAACCCGGCCTCAGCGAGAGCGGTCACGATTTCGCGCGCCTGTGGCCAGGGCGGTGTGAGACAGCCCTTGTGCATCCGGGCATGGAGTTCCTCCTGGGCCCTGGTCATGGGCTTTCCGCTCAGATAGCCATCCAGGGACTGCCAGCGCCCGCCCGGTTTCAGCACGCGATGGACGCCGCGCAGATAGGCCGCCTTGTCGGGCGCGTAGCAGCAGGATTCCTGGTTGACGACAACGTCGAAAGAGCCGTCAGGGAAGGGCAGATCCATGAAGTCGCCATGACGAAACTCGACCAGATGGCCGACCCCCCGCCGCTCCGCCTGATCCGCTGCCACGGCGATGTGCGGCTCGCAGATGGTCAACCCCGTAACCCGCACCCCGTATTCTTCCGCCAGAATGATCGCCGTGCCGCCCACGCCGCAGCCCGAATCCAGGACCCGCTGGCCCGGGCGGAGATCGCATCCCGCGACCAGGGTCCGGGCGGCTCGTCGATGGGCTTCCTCCGGGGTCGTCGTGTCTGGCCCCCAAAGCCCGTAGTGAATCGCGAGCTGAAACTGCACCGCGAGGGCCGTCAACGCGTCGTAGTAGTCGGGAACGGATAGAGCGCCGCTCCGCTCCCCCTCCTGCCGTGGCTGCGTGAGGCTCATGTCAGCCGCTCCCCGCGTATGGCGCCACCCTCGGGAACGACGGCGCTTCCGGCTGCCGACCGCCGATCCAGAACCATCAGCAAGGGGGGCAGGAGCAGGAAGTCGGCGGCCAGCGCGAGGGCGATGATCAGCGCGGTCAGCAGGCCGACCTGCGCGGTGGGAATGAAGGGCGACAGCAGCAGGATCAGGAAGCCGGCCACCAGCACGGCAGTGGTCGTGAACACCGCGCGGCCTACCGTTTGGAACGCGTAGCGCACGGCGTCCTCGCGCCCGTAACCGTGCTCCCGTCGCGCGCGCCGGTACTTGCTGAGGAAGTGCACCGTGTCGTCCACGACGATTCCGATCGTCATGGCCACGACCACAGAGAGCGAGGTGCCGACCTCTCCCACCGCAAGCCCCCAGATGCCGAACCCGATCACCGCCGGGACGAAATTGGGCACGAGGCTCACGAGGCCCAGCCTCAGCGAACGAAAGGCGACGATGAGAAGAATGGATATGCCGCCGAGCACGATCACGGTCCCGATCAGCATGGCCCGGATGTTGCGCTGCCCGATATGCGCGAACATCAACGCGGCGCCCGAGCCCTCGGCCCTGACGATGTGCTGCGCGTTGTCCTCGATCCACGCCTCGGCGCGATCGTTGAGCGCCAGCACATCCTGCGACGACAGCGTCCTGGTGGTCACGGTCATGCGCGTCCCCGACTTGTCCACGTCGATCCGGTTGTTGAGGTCGAGGCCGAAGGGAAGCGAGAGCTCGTAAAGCAGCAGGTATTGCGAGGCGAGATCCCGGCTCTCCGGCAGCCGGTAGGCGTCCGGGTCGTCGCCATGCATGCTCTGGTTGAGCTGTCGGAAGGTGTCGGTGATGACATAGACGTGCCGGGTCTCGGGCTGGGCCCGGTACCATTCCGCGAAGGCCGATACGTCGGCGAGGTATGCGGTGTCGGTGACCTCGCCCGGCCCGGAGGACGCGAGCGCGTATTCGAGCACGGTGTTTCCGCTCAGGTGCTTGTCCAGGAAGTCCGTGTCCTGGCGGAACTCGACGCTCTCATCGAAGAAGTGCACGAGCACGTCGTTCAGGTCGTTGCGCGGGACCGCCGCCGCCATCGCGAGCACGACCGCGCCCGAGCCCAGCAGGAGGAGCCATCGCCGGCGCACCACGAACTCTCCGATCGCCCCCATCAGCCGGTCGTCGTGCTGTTGGGCCTTCGGCGCGCGCATCGGCAGCAGCGAGAGCACCGCCGGCAGGAAGGTCACCGAGAGCAGGAACGAGGCGATGATGCCGAAGGCGACGAAGGTTCCGAGGTGTCGGTGCGGCGGCACTTCGGAGAAGTTCAACGCCAGAAAGCCGAGCGCCGTGGTCAGGCTCGCCAGGAAGACCGGGCTCAGATTGACCCGGACGGACTCCACGATCGCCGCGCGTTTCGAATCTCCGGCCCGCATGCGTTGCTGAAGCGTGACCAGCAGGTGCACGCAGTTGGCCACGACGATCATCAGCACGATGGTCGGCGCAGGCGCCGTGGTGGGCGAGATCGGCAGGCCGGCCCAACCGCCCAGCCCCACCGACACGACGATGGAATAGACGATGATGAACCCGGTCGCCACCACGCCCGAGATCCTGCGGGTGAGCAGGCCGAGGACCAGGGCCATGATCGCCAAGCTGAGCGGCAGGAACATCATCTGGCTGGAAATCGAAGCTTCCGCGAAGACGTCATTGACGATCACCGTCCCCACCAGCCGGACATCGATGCCGGGGAACCCTTCCTCCGCCTCGGCGGCGAGCCCGCGCGCGAATTCGGCGACCTCGGGCACCGTGGCCAGGTGGTCGTCGTCGGGCAGATCGATGGTGACGTTGACCGCGCTCACTCCGCCGTCCCGGGCGAAGAGACTGCCGGCGATCCGGGGGTCGGCGAGAACGACCTCTCGAATTCGCTCGCGCACCTCCGCGTCGCCCAGCATCGACGGGTCCACAAGATCGCGGACGTAGAGATCGTCGCCGTCCGCCGTCGTGTGCTGGAAGTTCGCGATCGAATCGACCCGCCGAGAATAGGGCGTCTGCCACGCCTGCTCGGTGAGCCAGACCGCAGCCTCGAGCGCGCGCTCCGACGTGGCATCGCCATCGTCCGGAACGATCATGAAGAGAACGTTGTCGTTCTTCCCATATGTTTCTTCCAACGCTTCGAGCGCCAGCAGCTCGGGATTGTCCTCGCTGAAGAACATGCGGTAGTCGGTGGAGAACGAGAGAAAGAGACCGCCAGCGGCAGCCGTCACGACCAGGACAAGGGTGGCGGCGATGATCGGCCAGCGGGCGGCGAGCACCCACTCCGCGAAGCGCGCTTCGAAGTTTCTCGTTCCGTCGTCGGGTCTGTGCGCCATGATCGAAGCCGTCAAGCACGGGCACCACGGGCGTGCCGCGGCGCCAGCCTCTGCTCAGTCCGGGGTGCGACAGCCGTCGGTCCGCGTCCCGCGAAAGAGCGACTTCTGACGCCAACGGACGCCGTGGGCGTCCCGCGCCAGGAGCCGGCTAGGTTGGTGGATTGGCTCCGCGCGAGGTCTCCAGGCGCGGAGCGTCGTGGCCTCGTTCAGAGGCAGCAACTAAGGCCGGCAGAGATCGCCTCGAGTTGCTCCTCGCTCATGTGAGGGGTGGGAGGCAATGCCAGATGAATGGTCTGCATATCGCTCTCGTGCACCCTTATCGTCATGCTATCGGGAATCGTCACACCGAATTCCTGTTGGATGGTTCCCTTCGGATCCGCAACCAGTTGGCTGCGAAACGCCGGGTCTTCAACCGCCTTCTCTGTGAGAATGGCGCGCATCTCTTCACCTGTTTTCATACGCTATCTCCTTTCATATCAAGCCCGATACACAGGCATTCCGCTGGGATATGTAACCGCGATGTCGGGGCCAATGCGAGCGGGTGAATGAATAACCTTGTGTTATGCAGTTAGCCAGTGTTTTTTATATCTTCGATGTAAATTTCTTGATTGGTCCTACCTATTAACGTGACTTGTTACGCCAAAGACGACTCGATACACTGCAATTGTCCGCACTAGGCTACGCGAGAAACCCCAGTGCGGAAGCCACAATTGCCCCAGAGTGGAGCGCCCTCTTGTCGGCTGACATCGATATATAAAATTTGATACGGCGGTATTTCGCACCGTTATGTTCTATGGTGAATCAGACTTGCTCGTGAGGATTGTGCGATTGTGTATTGGCCGAAATAGCCCAAGTGGAATGTAGACGGTGTTTGACAGCCCCTTTCGTCAAGAAGCAGCCGCCAGTCGGAATGAGCGTCAGCAGCTCGACCGTCTGCTGCGCATTACCGCACCCAACGAACGGATCATATTGGCCGGCATTGTTGTAGTGCTGGTGGGGTTCGTCGCGTGGGCCCTGGTCGGAAGTATCGAGCGCGCGGTCACATTCGACGGAGTCCTGATCGAGCCGGGCGCCCGGCTCGAAGTCGTCTCGACGGAGCCCGGTCAGCTCATAGAGCTTCTGGTCGCGCCCGGAGACAGCGTCGCAGCCGGAGACCCGATCGCGCGGCAGACCGTGCCGGAGCTGGACCGCGAGACGGAGATGCTGCGCGAGCGCGTGGACGTGTTGCAGGCAGAAATCCTGGGGGCCGGCGGAGAGGGTACCGCCTTGCGCGCGCTGCTCGCTTCGACCAACGCCGCACTTCTTCAGATGGAGGCCCGGCGCGCATCGCGGGCGTCGATCGTGAGCCACAGCGCGGGCGAGGTCACCGCTCTCTACGCGGCGCCGGGAGACTACCTGCCGGGGAGCGCGACCGTGGCCCTGCTCCGTGAGGTGACCGGTCAGCCGCCTCAGGCGGTGTTGCAGGTCGTTCCCGACATGGCGCAGCGCATTCGACCCGGCATGCGGGCAACGGTCGAATTCACGATGCCCGGCGGCGGGACGCGTCGCTTGCAGGGCGAAGTGGCCTCCATCACTTCCAGGCTCCTGCCCGGATGGCTGGCGGCGCTGTTGCCTGCGGTAAACGAGCCCAGGTATCGGGTCGATGTCGCAATCCACGAAAGGCCGGGCCTCTCCGTGCCGGATGGAACGGCCGGCCGCATACGCATCGAACTTGGACGCGATTCTCCGGCCGCGCTGCTTGCCCACGGGTCATCCTGAGTGTTCTGGCGCTGGGGAAAGATGACCGCGAGGTGGCACGGGCGGGCCGCGAAGCGGCGCGTCACCACGCCGCTCCTTCTGCAGATGCATGCGACCGAATGCGGCGCCGCCTGCCTGGGCAGCGTGCTTGCGTTCTTCGGGCGCTGGGTGTCGCTCACCGAGCTGCGCGAGAAATGCGAGGTCAGCCGGGACGGCTCCAGCGCCGCCGGCATCGCGCGCGCCGCCAGGCATTACGGCCTCCAGTGCACCGGCAGCGCCGTGACGCTGAACATGCTCAAGAAGATGCCGCTCCCGCTCATCCTGTTCTGGGAGTTCAATCACTTTCTCATCCTCGAAGGCTTCGACGGCCCGCGCTTTTTTCTCAACGATCCGGCGTCGGGCCGCCGCACGCTCTCTGCCGCCGAGTTCAGCAGCGGCTTTACGGGGGTCGCGCTGCAGTTCGAACGCGGTCCGGCATTCGAGCCCGGCGGCGCGCGGCCCACCATATTCCACCGCATCCCGCAATGGCTCGGCGGTAGCGGCGGCGCGCTCGCCTATACGATCGCTTGCGGGTTGGCGCTGGCGGTGCTGGCCCTCGTGACGCCGGCGCTGCTCGTCATCTTCGTGGATCGAGTCCTGTTGGAGAACGAGCCGTGGGGCGGGCTCGTGGCCGGCGTCATGGTGGCCGCCGCAGTCCTGGTCTACGGCCTGACCTGGCTCAAGGGGCGGTGTCTGCAGCGCCTGGCCGTCAAGATTTCGGTGACCGCCGGTAATCGCTACATGTCGCGATTGCTGCATCTGCCTGTGGACTTCTTTAACCACCGCCTTGTCGGCGAGTTGACCGGCCGTGTGCTTGCCATCGACAAGATTGCCAAGGGCTTGTCCGAGCATTTCCTGGCGCTGCTCATCGATATCGTGATGAGCGTCGTGTTTCTGGCCGTCATGCTGGTCTACGAGTGGAAGCTGGCGTTGATCGTGTTGGGGCTGGCGCTGGCGAACGCGGCGCTTGTGCGCCTGATCACGCGCATTCGCACCGACAAGAGCCATGCGTTGCGCCGCGAGCAGGGTTTGCTCGTCGGTGTCGGCACGCTGATGGTGCACCAGACCGATACCCTGCGGATGACCGCTGCGGACGATCGCCTCTTTGCCCGCTGGAGCGGCCATCAGGCCCGCGAGCTGGTCGCGCGCCAGCGCTTTGTCGAGCTCGGCCATCTCAACGCGGCGCTGCCGGGGCTGTTCATGGTTCTGGGCAGCGCGGCGGTGCTGACCCTCGGAGCGACTCAGGTGATGGCCGGCGAGTTGACCCTGGGCGGGCTGGTGGGGTTCTACATCGTTGCAGCCCTGTTCCTCGCCCCCATCGGGCGTTTCGTCGAGTTCGCTGACGAGCGTCAGGCGCTCGAAGCAGACATGCAGCGCCTCGACGACATCGCCGAAAGCACGGAGGAGCCGAGCGCCGACAGCGGGCCATCCTCCTCGGACGGCATCGCCACCCTGGATGGGCGTCTGCGGCCGGCCGGCCGGGTGGAGCTGCGCGACGTGACCTTCGGCTACAACCGTGCCCGTCCCCCGCTGATCAAGGACTTCAGCCTGACGATCCATCCGGGGCAGCGGGTCGCCGTGGTCGGCGCCAGCGGGTCGGGCAAATCGACCCTGTCGCGCCTTGTTGCGGGCGTCAATCGGCCCTGGGACGGTGAGATTCTGTTCGACGGCCGTCCGCGCAGCGAAATTCCTGGCGAGGTCCTGTCGCGCTCGCTCTCCATGGTGGATCAGAACGTGGTCCTCTTCTCCGCCACGGTGCACGACAACATCACCCTGTGGAATCCCTCCGTTCCGGACGATGCCGTGGTGGCTGCGGCCAGAGACGCCTGTATCCACGACGAAATTCTCAGCAGGCCGCTTGGCTATGCCACGCTCGTGGACGAGGACGGCGGCAACTTCAGCGGCGGCCAGCGTCAACGGCTGGAAATCGCCCGCGCACTGGCGGGCAACCCGACCGTGCTCATCCTCGACGAGGCGACGAGCGCCCTCGACGCCGCCACCGAAGAGCTGGTCGACGATGCGCTGCGTCGGCGGGGCGTGAGCTGTCTGATCGTCGCCCACCGGCTGAGCACGATCCGGGATTGCGACCAGATCATCGTTCTGGAGAAGGGCGCGGAGGTGCAGCGCGGCACCCACGACGAACTGATGACCGACGAAGGCGGGGTCTACCACCGCCTCGTCAAGGCGGGGTAGCCGGATGACGGGGCAGCAGGCCCCTTCGCTTGCCACGCTCGCGGCCGAGTCAGGAACGCCCGTGCACTGCGCCGGCAACTTGCCGCTGGACATTGGCGATTCCCGCTTCGTCTGGTTCGTCGACCAGGGCGCGGTCGACCTCTTTCTGATCGAGCACCGGGACGGGATCGAGCAGTCGGCGCCCGAGCACCTGTTGCGTGCCGATTCCGGCCGCCTTCTGCCCGGCGTCGCGCCGCAGGAGGGTCCGACGACGCTCGCACTGATCGCCAAGGGGCTGCCAGGCACAGTGCTGCGGCGCCTTCCGGTCGCGAGCCTCGCCGCGATCGACGACCAGGAGCTGGCGGCGCATGTGGACGCATGGCTCAGCGATGTTTCCGCCATGCTCGCCCGTGACGTCATGCACTCCCCCCGCGCTGAAATACTCATCGAGCCGGGCGAGGCTCCGGCTGCGGGGAGCGGCGCAATCGCGTCGCGGCGTGGCGTGGTGTGGGTCTCGGTCGCGAAGGGAACGGGTCTGTTCCTCGGCCTGATCGATGCTGCGGAGGGAAGCGTGGACGGCGGGGGAGCGCCGGTCGAGATCCCGCTCACGACGACGACCTGGCTTTCAATGACAGAGGCGGTGCTGCTCTCCGCCCGGACCTCGGAAACGCTCGCCGCCGGGGGCCTCCTGCTGCCCGCGCTGGCTAACTTCCACACCCTGGCATTCGAGCTGGAGCGGCTCAACCGCCGCTTTGCGGTCGTCGACCAGGCGAACCTGGAGCGGGAGCGGGCAACCAATCGCCGCGCGGACGAAGATCGTGCCCGGCATCGTCTGTTCAATCTCTATGGCCTGGCACGGGACGCCGAGACCGCCGCCGGCGATCCGGCGCTGCGCGACGTGCTGCGAATTATCGGCCGTCATGAAGGCATCGACTTCAAGTGGCCGTCCCTGGCGAACGTATCGGACCCCTCCGCGCTCCTCGGCAACGTTCTGGATGCATCAGGCGTGCGCGGGCGGCGGGTGCGCCTCTCCCGGGACGACAAGTGGTGGATCGGGAACTCGGGCGCGATGCTGGCGTTCCGGGCAGACGACGGCAGGCCCGTGGCGTTGCTGCCAGGCCTGCTGGGGCGTTATCGGGAAGTCGATCCCCTCGACGGGCGCAGCACCGTGGTCACGGCGAAGCGCGCCGAGTCTCTCCATTCCGACGCCTGGCTCTTCTATCAGCCGCTGCCGGCCGCGCCCGTTGGGCTGCGGGATCTGTTCCGGCTCGCAAGAAAGGGGCTCACTGCCGACCTCGCCCGTCTCGTCGTTGCCGGGCTCCTCGGTGGGCTGGTCATGTTGCTGCCTGCCGTGGTGCTGGGCTTCGTGTTCGACGGCGTGATTCCGGGCGGCGAGCCGGGACCGCTATACGTGGTGACCGCAGCGTTCGCGGCAATCGCCCTGATCGGGGCAATGCTGAACGTGTACCAGGGGATGGCGCTGATGCGCCTCGAAGGGCGCGCCTCGTCCCGGACCGAGGCCGCGTTCTGGGATCGCCTGCTCCGGCTTCCTCCCAGCATTCTCAATCGCTACCCGGCCGGCGACCTCGCCATGCGAGGCATGACGTTCCAGACCCTTCGCGACTCCGTGCAAGGCGTGGTCGCCAACGCGGTGCTTTCGGTCGTCTTCCTGCTGCCCGCCTTCATCCTCATCGCCCTCTACGATGCGATGCTCGGCGGCATCAGTGCGGCATTCGGGCTCGCCTCCCTGCTGGTGACGGTGGTTCTCGGACTCCGGCAGATAGCGCCCCATGGCAGGGTGGTCGGGGCCATGCATCGATTGGCCGGCCGGCTCTTTCAGCTCATCAACGGCATTTCCACGCTCCGCGTCGAGGGCGCCGAAGGGTCCGCGTTTGCGGTCTGGGCGAGGGATTATCGCAATCAAAAGCAGGCGGAGCTGCAGCGTGACGCCATCGAAGGGCACTTGCAGGCGTTCAGCGCCGCGCTGCCCATCCTGGCCGGCGCAGTACTGCTGATCTCGGCGACGCTCCGCGGCGGCGGGACGATCGCGGTCGGAGATTTCCTCGTCGTCTACGTCATGTTCATGGTGTTCCAGGCGGCCGTGGCCCGGCTCGGTGCATCGTTCGGTGCCGTCGCCGCCATCATGCCGGCGTTGGACCAGGTTCGGCCCTTTCTCGCCGAGCCCCCGGAGACGAGCGCCCAGGGAGACTCGGTCGAGACGTTGAGCGGCGAAATCGTGTTCGACCGCGTCAGCTTCCGCTACGACCCGAACGGCCCGTTGATCCTGGACGACGTATCGATTCACGCGCAGCCGGGCGAATTCATCGCCATTGCCGGCGAGTCCGGGGCGGGCAAGAGCACGCTCTTCCGCCTCGCGCTCGGCCTGGAGGAGCCGTCGGGCGGCGCGGTGTACTACGACGGCCGCGACCTTCGGCACCTCAACATCAAGCAGGTGCGCCGGCGGATCGGCGCGGTGCCGCAGGCCGTGCAGCTGCATCCGGAGGACGTGTGGGACAACATCGTCGGCGATCACGAGGGCGCGACCGAGGAGGATGCCTGGCAGGCCGCGCGGCTTGCGGCGGTCGATCGCGAGATCGCGGCGATGCCGATGGGAATGATGACCTATGTGGGCGGCGGCGCCAGCGTCACGTCGGGTGGCGAGAGCCAACGCATCATGATCGCCCACGCGCTGCTCCGCGACCCCTCGATCCTGCTGCTCGACGAAGCGACGAACTGGCTCGATAACGACAGCCAGGCGAAGGTCATGCAGAACCTCGCGCGCCTGACCTCGACGCGGATCGTCATCGCCCATCGGCTCTCCACCCTGCGCCACGCGGATCGCATCTACGTGATGCAGGCCGGAAAGGTGGTCCAGGAAGGGTCCTTCGACGAGTTGGCGGAAAGCCAGGGAATCTTCCAGGACCTGGTTCGCCGGCAAATGGCCTGACCGGCGTTGGCGCTAGAAGCTGTAGATCAGGCTCATCTCGACGAAGCTGTCGCGGCGGGTCTGATAGGCCGGGTCGGCCCGATCGACGTCGCTGAAGAGCACGGCTTCGAGATGCATGGACCACGCGTCCGAAAGGCGCCTGTTCATTTCGGCGCTCAACGAGCGTGTGCCGAGGTCCGCGTCCTCCAGCATGCCGACAATGAGGTCGGTGCCCTCGACATCGTTGAAGGCGAGCCGTGCCCCGACGAAGACGTCGTTCTGAAAGACGTTCGTCGCCCGCTCGCGGCGCCCGTCCCGATTCCATTCTCCGATCAACGTGAGATCGATATCGGAGTCGAATAGGGAATAGAGCGCGTATTCGCCGCCGGCGACGAACGCCGCGTAATCCTCTTCCATGCCGAGGAGGTTTCGCGCGCCGGTGCGCCGGATGGCCTCCAGCTTCCATAGCCAGGGGCCCGAGGTCAGCTGCGCGTCCAGGCCGATCTGACGGATCTGCTCGTAATGGGGAATCAGGATCGGCAGGCCGCGGCGATCGACATCCGGCAGCAGGGCGGGCTCGCGGCCGGTGCCGTCGAAGACACTGACACCCACATCGAAGGGGCCGACGCTGTGGCTGTAGCGGGCGGCGAGGTCCAGACGCCACTCGTCGGCGGCGCTCTCATAGGCTGCACGGCCGCTGTCCACGAGGTAGGCCGTGCGCAGGCGGCCGTGGCGGCCGGGATCGGTACGCTGGCGGTGGTAGGGCAATCCGAACAGCTCCGCGACGCCCCACTCGCCCGACCATGTGAGATGCACCATGGGTTGGCCCAGCTTGGCTTTCTCGTTGGGGTGCTCGACCAGGTCCGTCTGGTTGACGATATCGACCAGATGGCGGGATTCCGCGACGCCCCAGAAGACACGGTCGATGCCAAGGCGCAGCTCCCACTCGTCATCGCCCGCCGCGCCATAGAACAGGAGATAGGCTTCGCGGAGGTCGGCGTGGGTGCGCTGCGGATCGGCGCCGTCGAAGCGCCAGAACGCTTCCAGGGTGAGGCTCGCGCCGTCTGCGGCCTCCACGTAGAGCTTCGGCGCGAGCACGATGCCGCTCGCATGGTCGCGCTGGCCCGCATGAGCGGCCGATTGCGGGTACCACCGGCCGTCCACGCTCAGGCGCCCGGAAACCTCGTGGTACTCGATCCAGTCAGCGGCGCCTGCATCGGCCGCAAGGATCCAGACCCCGATCAGTGCTGCACCGAGTGCCGCGCAACGAAGAGCGGCGCGGGGGAGCATTAACGCACTCGTTTCAGCCCGGTCCGGGAGAAGTCACGGTCATCGAGATCGGTCCTGAACTGAAAGTCCGTCCAGCTCATGACGGTGCTCTTGCCGGTCTGATGATTGATCATCGTCATCTCGCCGGCGTACCAGAAGCGATCCAGATAGTGCTCGTAGTTTGCGAGCGTCAACGTCTTCAGGTGTGCATCCTTGCGGTCGTAATACTCGACCCGCCAGACACGAAGCTCGTCCCGGTCATGCCAGACCACCTGGCGGCTGTAACCCGACCCCTTCTCCGCCGGGACGCGTTCGGAGACCGTGCAGGTCAGGCGGCCGCACGCCTCGTCACGCAGGTACCGGTGCGTGAACTTCTCGACCTCCTGGGTGCTCAAGTCCTCGTAGGCGAATTCGCTGCCCATGAAGGAGCCCGAACGGTTCGACGAACTGATTCGCTTCACCCGCTTCAGGGCCGGCAGATAAAGCCATTGCTCGTCCGCGTCTTCCCGGTGGGAGTGGATGAGGAACGCGGTGCCCTTGACGTCGCGGGGCTCGTCGAACACGAAGATGGTCTTGTTGCCATCGCCCTCGACTTCGAGAATCTTGATCCGGAGTTGGCGCCGGCTCTCCCGCCCCTGCTTGTTGCGCAGCAGCATGGTCTGCCGGGCGGTAAAATTGCCGAATCCCTCGGCGCGTGCGCGAGCCTCGTCCGCGATGGCGCGCCCGACCGCCTCCGGGCCGGCATTGTCGGCATGCGCAGTCTGTCGCCCATTAGCGCAGACAAAAAGCGCTGCACAAATGCCGAGAATCAGGAGAAAGGATTGGGGAGAGCGAACGCGAATCACAAGATGAAGGGTAGCATGTCAGCACAGACAATTCAATACGTTTGGGTGACCTGTCTACAAAATTAGGGCGGAATGTTTCTCCGGGTACGGGAATAAGTCTGTTATGAATCCTGCGGATGATTACATGCCATTATTGCTATGTTTCTCGCAATTAATTCCGCTGCACCCGTCCGCTAGAGACAGATTTTGGCATGAGCTTCACCCGATCACCCTGCACCGCTCTCCACGCGTGGATCGGGCTCCCTTCCGGTCGAATATATCTCTAGATCGCGAGGTATTGGCGCGCGACCTCCGGGTCGGCGAGCTCGTCGGGCGTGAGCGTTGCGGCCGTCGCGCCCTTGTCCACCACGATGCAGCGATGGGCGGTCGCGCAGACCAGGTCGATATTCTGCTCGACCAGCAGCACGGTCAGCGCGTCCTTCTCGTTGAGGCTCGCGATCACGTCGGCGATGAGCTCGACGATGGTGGGCTGGATGCCTTCCGAGGGCTCGTCGAGCAGAAGGATGCTCGGGCGGCCCACCAGGATCCTTCCGATGGCGAGCATCTGCTGCTCGCCGCCGCTGAGGGTGCCCGCCCGCTGCCGGCGCCGCTCGCGCAGCCGCGGGAACCACTCGTAGACCCGCTCAAAGGCGGCCTCGGCGCGCTTGCCGCCGACAAGCTCGCCCATCCTGAGGTTCTCCTCCACCGAGAGGCGGGAGAAGATACCGCGCCCTTGCGGTACGTAGCCCATCCCCATACGCGCGCGGTCGCGGGCATCGGCGCGGGTGACGTCCTCGCCGCGGAACGCGATGCTGCCGGCCATGACCGGCAGCAGGCCCGCGACGGTCTCGATTAGCGTCGTCTTGCCGACCCCGTTGCGGCCGACGATGGCGACGATCTCGCCCGTGCCCACCTCGAGCGAGACCTCGCGGACGATCGGGATGCCGCCATAGCCTGAGGTGACGGCGTCGAGCGCGAGTTCCATAAGACCCTTCCCACGTCGGGCTCCGACTTTCCTCCACGTTAGCATAGCCCCATGCCTTGAAGACCAGGGCCGCCATGCGCTAGCCCGGTCGGTGACGCGACCTTGTTCGCAGGTCAGGGAGGCGGGGCGATGCCGAAGGGAGCGGGACGAATGCTCGCGGGTCTCATAGCGCCATTTATTGCGCTGCTCGTGCTCACCGCGTGTGCCGGTGCAGTGGCTGCGGCGTCACCTCCTGCCGGGGAGGCGCGCACCCTGGAGCACCAGGGGGTCGAGCGGCACTACTACCTGCAGAACGCCGAGGCCGCGGCCACCGCGCCCGCCCCGCTGGTCGTCTCGCTGCACGGCTACCGGCGCCCGAACCAGGCGTTGGCGGAGCGCGAGAACCTCTCGGTGATCGCGTCGGACCCGCTGGGTCGGGTGGCGGGCCGGGAGGGGTTCATCGTGGTCTATCCCCATGCCTGGCTCGGCAAGTGGAATCAGTTTGCGGGATTGGACAACACCCGGCTGGAGGACGGGCGCCCCGTGGACGACGTGGGCTTCATCGCCCGCCTGATCGAACGTCTTGTGGATGAAGGACTGGCGGACCCGGAACGGGTCTATCTGACCGGGTTCTCGGACGGCGCGATCATGTCATACAAGCTGCTCTGCACCGCCGGGGCGCCATTCGCCGCCGCCGCGCCCGTCGCCGGCACGATGTATCAGAAGCACCGCGACACCTGCGCGGCCACCTTTCCGATCCCCCTCCTGGTCATCGCCGGCACCGACGACCGAAGCCTGCCCTACGACGGCTGGATCTTCCCGACCGGGCGGGAAATCTCGATCCCCGAGACCATGGAGCATTTCCGGCTGCTCCACGGCTGTACCGGCCAGAAGTCCAACCATCTGTACGACCGGGATCCCCACGACGGCAGCCGCGTCCTCGAAGTCGTCTGGACCGGTTGCACGATCGAACATGCCGTCAAGCTGCTCCGGGTCGAGGGCGGCGGCCACAACGCGCCGAGCTTCGAACCGCTTCCCGAGGTGTGGCGCGATTGGGCCGGCACCCACAACCGCGACGTCGAGAGCACCGAAGAGATCTGGGCCTTCCTGCGCCAGTTCGAGAGGCGCCCGGACGCCGTACTCCCGGCGGCCGGAGCGGAGCGGATCGACTACGAGGTCGTCGGTTCGTTCGATGCCGACAAAGTGCCCTTCATTTCCGAAAGCCTGCGAGAGAGTGTGCGCCGCGACTTCGTGGGCTGGCGGCGGTCCACATTCACGCTCGCGGTCTGCGAGAGCGGCTGCGTGGCCTGGTCGTGGGGTCAGCGCTGGACCTCCACGCAGGCGCACATCCGAAACGTCCTGCAGCAGTGCGAGCACAACGGGCAGGAGCCCTGCGGTCTCGTTGCCGTGAACGGGGAACTGGTGAGGTTCGAGGTCCAACCCTCGCAGATCGCCTATCCCGACACATTCGACAGCAGCTTGCTTCCCTTCGTAACGCACGCGAGCCTGAGGCGCATCCGTTCAGGCTATGCCGCCGGAGAGCAGCAACGTGCCCTCGCGCTCAGCTACACCGGCCGGTACGGCTACGCGACGGGAGAGCGCAGCGAGGACCAAGCGCGCAGCACGGCGCTCGCTCGCTGCCGGGAGTACAGCGGGGCCTGGGGACACTGCTTTCTCTACGACGTGAACGGAAGGGTGACGTTCAACCCCACGATCGACCTCTACGGGACCCGGACCTGGGAGTGAGCGTGGCAGACCGGCGCGTGTTGGATTACGCGCGGGCCACTGGCGGGATGTAGTCCTCCAGGTCCTCCTCGCCGAAATTCACGGTGCGGCCGAGCTCGGCGGAGCGGTAGAGCGCCATCAGGATCTCGGTCACCGCGAGCCCGTCGCGGAAGGTCTCGCTGGGCGTCGCGCCGGTGCGGAAGCACTCCACCATGTGACGGTTCTCGCTGGTGTAGCCGTAGACCCCTGCTTCGTCCTCAAGCGCCGGCATCAGGCCCTGCTCGGCGTTCTGCTTCTCCACCAGGTCCTCGCCGGCGGCGCCCTTGACCGCGCGCGAGATGAAGACCTTGAGCCCGGTGCCGAGGGAGGAGAACTCCATCGAATACTCCGGCCCCAGCAGCTCGAGTTGGATGCGGAGCCCCGCGCCGACATAGGCCCAAGACGTGATGGTCTCGATCATCGCCTCGTTGCCGTCCGGGTCCTCCAGCACCAGGGTGCCGCGCGCGAAGTCCTCGGCGGGCCTGCGGCCATAGTCGACCTCGCGCCCCATCTCCCGCTTCAGCCGGCGCACGTAGGCCGGCCGGGTCCACTTGAGGTTCGCGACAGTCGCATTTGCGCTCACCACCTTGAGCGTATCCCGGGCCTCGCCCGGCGCGGTCAGCAGGTGGCGGGCGACCTCCACCGAGTGGCACATCATGTCGGAGAGCACGCCGCCCCCCTGCTTTTCGCCCTGCCAGAACCAGGGCATGTGCGGGCCGGAGTGCTCCTCGGCCGCCCGCGCGAGATAGGGCCGGCCGGTGAGCGGCACGGCGCGACGCCAGATGATCTCCTTGCCGCGCTCGACCGCCGTCGAGAACACCTGGTTCTCCAGGTAGCCGGTGGCGAGCCTCGCGTCCTCTGCCAGCGAGACCATGGCGCGGGCCTCGGCGAGGTTGCGCGCGAGCGGCTTCTCGCAGGCGATGCCGCGCAGCCGCTTGCCGCCCTTCACCGCCTTGTGGATCGCCTGCATGGTGGCGACGCGGGTGTCGTTGGGCGAGAGGACCCAGAGCGCGTCCACATCCTTGGCCCGGATCAGCTTGTCGAGCGACGAATGAGCCGTGCAGGGGCCGAGGCCGAGCTCGTCGGCGCGCTTGGCCAGCGCGCTGCGGCTCTCCTTCGTCGGGCTGTAGACCCCGGTGATGGCGCAGTTGCGCACGCCTGTGAAGGATTCGAGGTGGAAGCGCGCGATGAAGCCCGCGCCGATCATCCCGATGCGGAGCGTCTTGAGCGGCTTGCGCTGGGCCATGGTCTTTCCTTCCCCGCAACCGATGCGTGCCGACATTATGGCGCCTCGCCGCCGGACGCCACAGCCCACGCGACGGCCCGTCGCGCAGACCATGACCCTGGCGAGATTTCCGGGCTAGAGTGGCGGCGCGAGGGCAGGGAGCCCGCCCTCCGGAGGCAGAGCCATGAAACTCGGCATGCTCATGATGCCATTGCATCGGCCCGAGCGGCCCTTCCTCACGGTGCTGCGCGAGGACCAGGAGGCGATCGTGCTCGCGGACGAGCTGGGCTTCAGCGAGGTCTATGTCGGCGAGCACTACTCCAACAAGCCGGAGCAGATCACCTCGCCCTTCATCTTCCTCGCGACCCTGATCGAGCGCACCAGGCAGATCAAATTCGGCACCGGCGTCATCAACCTGCCGCAGCAGCACCCGGCGATCGTCGCCGCCCACGCCGCGATGTTCGACCAGCTCGCACAAGGCCGCTTCATCTTCGGCATCGGGCCCGGTGGCTCGCCCGGCGACTTCGAGATGTTCAAGCTGAACAACCCCCCGGATCGGCCCAGGATGATGCAGGAGTCGATCGAGACGATCCTGAAGATCTGGTCGCAGGAGCCGCCCTACGAGTTCTCCGGCGGCTACTGGGACTTTCGGATCAAGGACGCCTACCGCAGCGATCTCGGCGTCGGCGTCATGGCCCGGCCCTACCAGACGCCGCACCCGCCCATCGCCGTCTCCATCATGAGCCCGCGCTCCGGCAGCGCGCGCACCGCCGGTGGGCACGGCTGGATCCCGATCTCGGCGAACTTCACGCCGGCCTGCCACGTCAAGACCCACTGGGAGGCCTACGCCGAGGGCTGTGCTGAGGCGGGCCGGGAGCCCGACCCTGCGATCTGGCGCGCGGCCCGCAGCATCCTCGTGACCGAGAGCGACGCGGAAGCCGAGGACTACCTGGCCGACCCCGACAACACGCTCGCCTTCTACTTCAACTATCTGCGCACGGTGCTGCTGGACGCCGACTTCGGCGCGCTGCTCAAGGACGACCCCGCCATGACGGACGAGGCGATCACAACCGAGTACATGCTGGACGCGATGGTGGTGGCCGGCAGCCCCCGCACCGTGACCCAAAAACTCGTGGCCTTTCGCGAGGAGGTCGGCGACTTCGGCACCCTGATCGCGACCGCGCACGACTGGGACGACGAGGCGCGCTGGCGGCGTTCCATGCGCCTGCTCGCCGACGAAGTCGTGCCGAACCTTTAGCGAGGAAACGCAATGGCCCAGGCCGAGTACGATCTCGTCATTCGCGGCGGCACCGTGGCCACGGCGGCCGACACGGTCGCTTGCGACGTCGGCATCCGCGATGGCCGCATCGTCGCGTTGGCCGAGGGCCTGAGCCCCGGCGCGGACGAGATCGACGCGGCGGGCAAGCTTGTGCTGCCGGGCGGGGTCGACAGCCACTGCCACATCGACCAGCCGTCGTCGATGGGGGCCACCACGGCGGATGATTTCCGCTCCGGCTCCATCTCGGCGGCCTGCGGCGGCACCACCTGCATCATCCCCTTCGCGGCCCAGCACCGGGGCCAGTCGCTCCGCGCCGTGGTCGAGGACTACCACGCGCGCGCCCGCGGCAAGGCGGTGATCGACTACGCCTTCCACCTGATCGTCTCGGATCCCACCGAGCAGGTGCTAGGCCAGGAGCTGCCGGCGCTGATCAAGGACGGCTACACCTCGTTCAAGATCTACATGACCTACGACGCGCTCAAGCTCGACGACCGCCAGATCCTCGACGTGCTGGCGGCGGCGCGGCGCGAAGGCGCGATGGTGATGGTCCATGCCGAGAACCACGACGTCATCGCCTGGCTCACCGAGCGCCTGATCGGCGCCGGCCGCTCGGCCCCGCAATTCCACGCCGTGGCTCATGCCGCGCAGGCCGAGCGCGAGGCCACCCACCGCGCGATCACCCTCGCCGAGATCGTCGACCTGCCGATCCTGATCGTGCATGTCTCGGCGCGCGCGGCGATGGAGGAAATCCGCGCCGCCAAGGCGCGGGGGCTCCGGCTCTACGCCGAGACCTGCCCGCAATACCTCTTCCTCACCGCCGCCGACCTCGACCGCGAGGGCTTCGAGGGCGCCAAGTACGTGTGCAGCCCGCCGCCCCGCGACAAGGCGAACCAGGAATACGTCTGGCGCGGGCTGGAGAGCGGCGTGTTCGATGTCTTCTCCTCGGATCACGCGCCCTATCGCTACGACGATCCGGAGGGCAAGCAGATGCACGGCAAGGGCGCGCCCTTCAACAAGATCGCGAACGGCGTGCCCGGGCTCGAAATCCGCCTGCCGATGCTCTTCTCCGCCGGCGTCGGCACCGGGCGCATCGGCCTCAACCGCTTCGTCGACCTCTGCTGCACCCGGCCGGCGAAGCTCTACGGCCTCTACCCGCGCAAGGGCTCCATCGCGGTCGGCGGCGACGCGGACATCGCGATTTGGGACCCGGAGCGCAGGGTGACGATCTCCAGGGACATGCTGCACGACAATCTCGACTACACGCCCTACGAGGGCCGGGTCGTCACCGGCTGGCCCGTGACCACGCTCTCCCGCGGCACGGTCGTCTGGGACGACGGCGCGGTGCTGGGCGAGCCCGGGCGCGGCGAGTTCCTGCGCTGCGACCTGCCGGCAGCCGCACATCCGCAGGGCCGGCGGGTACACGGCTTCGCGCCCGAGAGCGGCGACTACGACGCCCCGTGGGCGAAAGGGGAAGAGACATGAGCCGGATCGTCACCGTCGCGGCCGCCCAGCTCGGGCCCATCGCCCGCGCCGAGCCGCGCGCGAGCGTGGTTGCGCGCATGACCCGTCTGATGCGCGAAGCGGCGGGGCGGGGCGCAGACCTCGTGGTCTATCCGGAGCTCGCGCTCACCACCTTCTTCCCGCGCTGGTTGCTTGACGACGCCGAGGCGGACGCGTTCTTCGAGGCGGAGATGCCGGGGCCAGAGACCCGGCCACTTTTCGACGAGGCCGCCTCCCTCGGCGTCGCCTTCCACCTCGGCTATGCCGAGCTTGTGCGGGAGGGCGGGGCGACCCGCCGCTTCAATACCGCCATCCTGGTGGACAAGGCGGGCGCCATCGTCGGCAAGTACCGCAAGGTCCACCTGCCGGGCCACGCCGAGCACGAGCCGGAGCGCGAATTCCAGCACCTGGAGAAGCGCTACTTCGAGGTCGGCAATCTCGGCTTCCCGGTGTGGGAGGCGCTCGGCGGCCGCATCGGCATGCTGATCTGCAACGACCGGCGCTGGCCCGAAGCCTTCCGCGTGCTCGGCCTGCAGGGCGTCGAGCTGGTGCTGATCGGCTACAACACGCCAGCGCTCAACGGCCTCGCCTTCGAGCCGCCGCACCGCCGCGCCTTCCACAACCACCTCACCGTGCAGGCCGGCGCCTATCAGAACGGCGCCTGGGTGGTGGGCGTCGCCAAGGCGGGGCGCGAGGAGGGCGTGGACATGCTGGGCGGCAGCGCCATCGTCTCGCCCAACGGCGAAATCGTGGCGCAGGCCCGCTCGGTCGACGACGAGGTTATTGTCGCCGCCTGCGATCTCGACGACGGCGCCTTCCTGAAGTCCACCACCTTCAATTTCGCGGCCCACAGGCGCACCGAGCACTACGGGCTGATCGTCGAGACCACGGGCCTCGTGCCGCCGCGGGGGAAGACTCCGTGAGCGACCGCATCCTCGTCATCAACCCCAACAGCAGTGCCACGGTGACCGACGACATCGCGCGCGCCCTGGATGAGTTTCGCTTCAAGGGCGGGCCCACTATCGATTGCCTGACGCTCGCCGAAGGTCCGCCCGGCATCGAGACCCAGCGCCATGTGGACGAGGTGGTGGCGCCGATCTGTCGCACCATCGAGCGGGAAAGTGCGGAGGCCTTCGTCATCGCCTGCTTCTCCGATCCCGGCCTGCATGCAGCACGGGAGGCCACCGACACGCCGGTCTTCGGCATCGCGCAATGCGGCATCCTGGCGGCGCTCGCGCGGGGCGAGCGCTTCGGCATCGTCGCGATCCTGGAGGGCTCGATTCCGCGCCACCGGCGCTACGTCGCTTCGCTGGGCCTGGGCGCGCGCATGGCCGGCGAGCGCGCCATCGGCCTCGGCGTCACCCAGCTCGCGCGGGAAGAGGTCGTTGCCGACCGCATGACGCAAGCGGCAGAACAACTCCGCGACGAGGACGGCGCGGACGTGATCGTGCTGGGTTGCGCCGGCATGGCGCGCTACCGCGGGTCACTGGAAGCGCACCTCGGCTGCCCCGTCATCGACCCCTCGCAGGCCGCGGTCGGCATGGCGCTCGCGATGCTCCGTAGCGCTTCCTGATTCAACACTTGACATCGTATATAATGTGACATCATGTGCGATGCGATATGTGTTGGACACCAACGTCGTGGTCGCCGGCCTGCGCAGCCCGAGCGGCGCCTCCGCAGCGCTGATCGACCATGCCTTGAGTGAAGGGTTCACGCTCTTGCTGTCCGTGGCTCTCGCGTTGGAATACGAAGCGGTGTGCCGTGATCCCGCGCAACGGATCGTGTCGGGACTGAGCGAAGAGGAGGTGTCGACCGCCGTCTCGGCGCTCTGTGCTGTGTGCGAGCCGGTCGAAGCGCGCTACCTCTGGCGCCCCCAGCTTCGCGATGCAGCCGACGAGATGGTGTTCGAGACTGCGGTGAACGGCCGAGCCGACGCTCTGGTGACGTTCAACCGGAAGGATTTTGGGGACGTTCCCGCGCAATTCGGAGTCGCGCTGCAGTCGCCCCGGGAGGCCTTGAGGGGCTTAACATGGTGAAGAAGGAGACCAGCACCTATCCGCTGCGGCTTCCCAAGTCCCTGAAGGAGGCTGCCGCGCACATTGCCAGGGAAGATGGCACGAGCTTCAACCAGTTCGTGGCGACCGCTGTCGCCGAGAAGGTTTCAGCCATGAAGACCGCCGAGTTCTTCGCCGCCCGAAAAGCCGACGCCGATATGGAGGCGGCGCGCCGCCTGCTGCGCCGGGATGGCGGCCAGCCGCCGGAGCCCGAGGACCGGCTGCCATGACCCGAGCGAGAATCGTTGCAAGCACGCGAATTTGACGGCTGCTCCCATAGGCTGGCAGCATAGGAATCACGATATTGGGTACATCCTGTCCGAGGACGCAGGATGTTGGATGGAAGGACTGCGGTGGCCACCAAAGCTGCCGTGCAGACCGCGGCCGGCGCGACGACATCGGCTCACCCGCAGGGGCCGAAACTGCCGGACATGTCCGGCAGCTACGGACGCTATATCTCCTCGGGCCTCTACGACCGGCGTTATCCGCGTCCGAACCGGCGCACGCTGCGGAAGATGAAACAAGGCCTGCCTGCCGGTGGGCACTTTCTCGACGTGGGCGCCGGAACCGGGCGCTACACCCTGCCGCTCCTGCAAATCGGCGGGACGCGCTGCGTGGCCCACGATATCTGCCCGGTCGCGCGTGAGACGCTGGGGGAGCGCCTGCGCGACTTCGTGAGCGACGAACGGCTGGTCATCCGAGGAGACGATCCGGACGATCTGGCTGCCGAGCTTCCGCAGGCCTTCGATCTCGCGCTGTTGGCCTTCGGGGTCCTGGCGCACGTTGCCTGGCGCGCGGAGCGCCTGCGCCTGCTGCGGGCCATCCGCACCATGCTGAAGGCGGACGGCACCCTCATCCTCAGCGTGCCGAACGCGAAGCGGCGGTTCCGCGCCGAGCAGCGCGACGCGGAGCCTCTGGTGCGCGAAGGCACGCTCGAGCCCGGCGACGTGCTCTACAAGCGCAACCAGGCCGACGGCGAGATCCGCCTCTTCTACCACCTCTACACGCCCGAAGAGGTGTACCGCGACCTTTCGGAGGCCGGATTCCGGGTTGCGAGCGTCGGGGCCGAGAGCCTGTTGTCCGAGAGGAAGGTCGTCAGCTCCCGGCCGCTCGGTTGGCTCGACGCGCTGGCCTGCCGGCTCGCGCCGACGGCACTTGGCTACGACCTTCTGGCCGTCGCCCGGCCAAAGACCGCAGGCGACGTATAATAATTTATCATAGCACTTCCAATAAATTTCTATTGGCATCTATCCTCCGCTAGCCCCATCTCTAACTTGCCGCCCACCGGCCGATCTTGCACAGATTTGGTGGAACAAGCGTCCGACGGTTCCGCCAAGAACGGATCGCAAGGCAAGTCCCGGTCGGTAGGGGCGGGACCGGGTTCCTCCCTGCCCG
>MKWU01002055.1_pt1 | contig 31861 bp, 28 predicted proteins | sample 809101 | NCBI WGS metagenome assembly MKWU01 (sample SAMN05860141, study PRJNA318959) | sponge metagenome | host: Aplysina aerophoba | place: Slovenia: Piran, Adriatic Sea, Gulf of Piran | collected 2013-05-07
CGGGGGGTGATGCGGTGTGGGTGTCGTTGCCGGCTGCACGTGCGCGGACCGAGCTGCTGGGGCGGTCCCGGCGAGCCGCGCGGTGTAAGCCGGAAGCCGGTGCAGGGCGTACATACGAGCCCGGCAAGCGCGCCCTCGCCGAGACCGCGGTGCCGCGCCCGGCAGCGGGATGGGCGGCGCGGCCCGGCATGCCCCGGTGGTAACCGCCGCCGGTGTCGCGGCGCGTGCGACTGCGGGTGGAGAGGGTTGCAGCGCCGCTCGCGGTCATGCTCCCGCTCAGGAGGTGGCGGCCATCGCTGCCGCGCGCCCGCTGTCCGGCACGTCCCGCGGCGCCGGCCGCCGGCCATCCACCGGCACCGTGTCCAGGATCTCCTGCAGCACCCCGGCGGGCGGGGTAGCGGGATCCTGCATGATCAGCCGGTGCGCCACCGCCGGCAGGAAAATCTCCTTGATCAGGTCGACCGATACCCAGTTGTCGCCGCGCACCAGCGCCAGCGCGCGCGCCATGCGCGACACCTTGACCCCGGTGCGCGGGCTGGCGCCGGTCTCGATGGCCGGGTGGCCGCGCGTCTGACGGATCAGGCTCACCAGGTAGGACACCACCTCTTCATGGATGGTGATCGAGTCCACCATGCCCTGCCACTGGTTGAGCCGTTCCTGCGCCACCACCGGCGAGAAGCCGCGCCAGGAGTCGTCGCGGCCGTGCTGGTGGACGATGCGCTCCTCGTCGTCGTCGCTCGGGTAGCCGAGCGAGAGCTGCACCATGAAGCGGTCGAGCTGCGGCACCGGCAGCGGGAACAGGTGGGCGCCCTTGAGGTTCATGGTGGCGATGATGAAAAACGGGTCGGGCAGGTGGTAGGTGTTGCCCTCGATCGAGATGGCCTGCTCCTCCATCGCCTGGAAGAAGCTGCCCTGCGTCTTGGGGGTGAGCAGGTTGATCTCGTCGCACAGCACGAAGTGGGCGAAGATCGGGCCGCGGTTGAAGATGAGCGAACTGGTGCTGAGCTCGTAGCGGGAGAACCCGAGGATGTCCTGCGGCAGCAGATCGACCGTGCACTGGATGCGGCTGAAGCTCGAAATCGGCACGTTCTCGGCCGACACGTCGGCTACCGACAGGTCCGCGTGGGCCACCTCCCCGTCGTTGCTCTCGGCGCTGCCACGGTGCGGCCCCGTCCACTCGATCGACTGCGCCAGCGCGCGGGCGAGCGAGGTCTTACCGACCCCGTGCGAGTCCGCCAGAATCACGTGGCCGCCGGCGATCTTGGCGGCGATCAGGAACTCCAAGGTGCGCGGGTCGATGTAGATCAGCGAGCGGACGTTGTCGAGCAGGCGCTGAATCTCGGTACTGACGCCGCGCGCGTCGGCAGCGCCCAGGGTGCCGTTGGCCTGACCCGGCTGCACGGTGTCCAGGGGGTTTCGCACAATGCCTGCAATGATACCGCACCCCCGAGCCTGCGAAAAGGCGCGCGCCGACCGTTCACCGGGTGTTCACCGGGTGCCCGCTCTCGTGCTCATGCCTGAAGACATTACGTAGGCAAGTCACGCATACAAACTCCATTTGCGGCAATGTTGACAATTATTCAACATAGTGGCAGAGATTCCGATATGCGGGTTGATCTGCCCCACGATCATCCATTCGACTACCAGCTCGCCATGGACCGGCTCGCGAGCTATCGCGCGCCGCGGAACAAGCTGCGCAACCTGCGCCTCGGCGGCGACGTCGTACGGGTCAGAAAGGGACTGTACGTGGCGCCCACGTTTCCCGACCGGCCGTCGTCGGTCGATCCCCTGGTGCTGGCGCCCCTGATCTACGGGCCTTCCTACGTCTCCCTGGAGACCGCGCTGAGTTGGTACGGGCTGATTCCCGAACGAGTGGACGAAATCACCAGCGTCACCTGCAAGCGCGCGAAATTGTTCCGCACACCGCTGGGGCGGTTCAGCTATCTCCCGGTCAACGAAGTTGCCTACAGTTACGGCGTCGGGCTGCAAAGCGCCGCTGGCGGGTCGTTTTTCCTGGCGGAACCGGAGAAGGCGTTGTGCGACCGGATCGTTCGCGTGCGCGAGGTGCGAGCGCCGCGGGACATTCCTGCGTTCCTGGAGGACGACCTGCGCGTCGATCTGGACGCTGTAGTGCGGATGCGAGTATCCGCGGTGCGGCAAGTGGCGATGCGCTACCGCCGGCAGAGCGTCAACGCGTTTCTGGCCTGGCTGGAGCGTCACGCGGAGATGCCCCGATGAATGTTGCACTGCAGGGAATGCTCGACCGCTACCAGCCGCAGACGCTTGGCGACCACGAGAACGCCTTGCAGGAGATCGTCCAGGAGTTGGCCCTGCTGGGCCTGTGGCGGGCGAAGTTCTTCGAGCGCGCGGCGTTCTACGGGGGTACGGCGCTGCGCATCTTCCACCGTCTGCCACGCTTCTCCGAGGATATCGACTTCTCGCTGCTGCAGCCGGACCGCGAGTTCAATCTTGCCCCGTGCCTCGAAGCGGTGCGCAAGGAGTTGGCCGCGTTCGGATTCAGCTTCCGGATCGAGCGCAGGAACAAGCGGGTGAGCACGGCAATCGAGTCCGCGTTCATCAAGGGCGGCACACGGATCAACCTTGCCCGCATCGGCACTCCGGACTACCTGCGCGCCCGCCTTCCCGACCTGCAACAGGTGCGGATTCGAATCGAGTTGGACACCGATCCACCGCCGCTGGCCGACTACGAAGTGCTCACGCTGCTCACCCCGATCCCGTTCCAGGTGCGGCTGTTCGACCTGCCGTGCCTGTTTGCCGGCAAGCTGCACGCCATCCTGTGCCGCAACTGGAAGAGCCGCGTGAAGGGCCGCGACTTCTACGACCTCCTCTGGTATCTCGGCCGGCAGATCCCCTGCAACCTCCGCCACCTGCAGGCCCGCATGGTGCAAACCGGCCACTGGCAGCCGGATCGGGAACTGGCCATTGCGGACCTGCGCCGGCTCCTTCGGGATCGATTCGGGCAGGTGGACTTCGACCAGGCCAGGAGCGACGTACGCCCGTTCATCCGCGACGACGCCGAACTGGAACTGTGGAACACCGCCTTCTTCCAATCCCTCGCCGAGCGAGTCGAAGCGTCGCGGGCGGCGTAACCGGTCAAGGTCGCCACGCCGTCCGGGCCGAGCGCCGCGCGCACGATTACTCCGACATGGGCAGACTACTCCGGTATGGACAGACAAAAGGGTCTCTGGCCAGCCGTTGATAACTGACCGGTGTGGCCGCGACATTGATTTCATGGGACGCAGCGCGCGTGCTGGTGGGGCAAGCCGGGCGCCGGCATCGGCGTATCGGGGACTGGCGGTTGGCGCCGCCGCCAGCCTGGTGTTCACCGGCCTGATCTGGCTGCTGAGCGGGTGGCTGGCCGACGTGCCCCACGCTCCCGACGCGGGCGCGTCCTGGTATTACTGGAAGCTGATCGAGCCGACCACGGCCAGCCGCCTGACGGCGTGGAGCTTCTACCTGCTGCACCAGGTGTCGTTCTGGGCGCTGATCGCCTGGGCGCAGCGGAACGCCGGGCGCAGCCGTCCGCGCTACAGCAAGTCGCTGCGCGCCGTGAACTACCTGGCTCTTGGGGTGAACGGATTCTTCATCCTGCTGCACCTGGTGCAGACCCATGTCTGGTACGACGGGCTGGCGCAGGACGTGTCGATATGGAGCGCGCTCGGGTCGGTGGCGGTGATGCTGGTGTGGGTGCTGCTGATGGAGAACCCGCGCCGCGGCCTGTTCTTCGGCAAGAAGGTCGGCTTGCCGCGCCGGCTCACCGATGCGGCCCGGCGCTACCACGGCTACTACTTCGCCTGGGCCATCGTGTACACGTTCTGGTACCACCCGATGGAAGCCACCAGCGGGCACCTGATCGGCTTCCTGTACATGTTCCTCCTGATGCTGCAGGGCAGCCTGTTCTTCACCCGTGCGCACGTGAACCGCTGGTGGACGCTAATCCTGGAGGTAGCGGTGCTGGCGCACGGCACCCTGGTGGCGATCATGCAGGGCGAGGGCATGTGGCCGATGTTCGCATTCGGGTTCGGCGGCATCTTCGTGATCACGCAGATGCACGGTCTAAGCTGGTCGCGGCCGGTGCGCGCCCTGGTACTGGCCGCCTACGTGGCCGGCGTGGTGGCGGTGTACGCGCCGCTCGGCTGGGGCCGCCTGAGCGAAGTACTGCGCATCCCGCTGATCGACTACGCCGCCGTGTTCGCCCTGGCCGCCATCATCGGCGGTATCCTCGGCTTGATCCGGCTACTCGGCGGAACACCCCGTGCGGTGAACGAGCAGTCCGCGGACTGAGCCGGGGCGGTACGGGGCGGTATCGATTGTCTTGTGTGTACAGCTTTCATGCTGTAATGTCCGTGTGTGACCATTTCCGTACCGGTACACGGCTCGCGGGACGTTCCCAAAGGGGACGCTGAACGCAATCCTCAAAGGAGGCGGGGATCGACTACGATCGCGCAGAGCGGGTGTTCAATCATCGGCTGGTCCACATCGAGTAGGCGAAAGAGATGAAGAATCCGCCTGACGGCTGGCCGAGGATTGCGCCCGCCGTGTTCTACAACGACGCGGCAGCCGCGATTGACTGGTTGAGCCGCGCCTTTGGCTTGGCGGTGCAGGAGAGGATCGAGAACGACGCCGGGCAGATCGTCCACTCACAGCTGGTCCTGGACGGCGGGCTCATCATGGTAGGGCAGGTCGGCTTGCACCCCGACCGAACCTTTCCGCGGTCTCCGCTGGCGGTCGGCGGCGCCAACACGCAGGCGCTGGCCGTGTACGTCGACGATGTCGATGCCCATTGCGAACGGGCGCGCGCGGCCGGCGCGGCCATTACGGTGGAGCCGGCCACCCAGGACTACGGCGAGGGCTACTGGGTGGACCGCAGCTACGAGGCGCGCGACCCCGAGGGCCACCACTGGTGGTTCATTCAACGCCTGCACTGACGCGCTCTTCCTGCCCCCCGGCAGACCTGCAGTCCGCACGCTCAAGGAGATTCTGGAACAGTAGGTAAGCCGAGTCGCCGCCGCGTTGGCAACCTCGCCACCGACTGTGTGTTTCGATGGAGGCGCCTGAATATACAGACATTTGTCTGTATATTCAGCTGATATGAACAGGCATCCCATCGTCACGTCCGCCGTCCTTGCACCTGACGCCGCAGCCATGCCGACACGGTGGACACTTACGGTCTCGTCCGGTGGCGCACCTGGACTTGCACCACCAGCGCTGTTGCGTCACAGTGCCGGCGAGTAGATGAGCAGTCTGGCACGCATGCTCTCCAAGCTGTTTCCGGTGTCCAAGGACCATTGGATTCCGAATACCATCGACCGCACATGTCCGGGGCAACCGGCGGCCTGACTCGATCCGAGGGCATGAGCGCCCATCGACATTGGACGCAGCGCATCCGCGACCCAGTCCATGGGCTGATCGTATTCGGAGGAAGCGGTGATCGCGATCGCGACCAAACAGACGAGATTGCTTGGAACCTGATCAACACACCCGAATTCCAACGTTTGCGACGGGGACCGAGAACGAGTTGCGCTCCTTGCCGCGTTGCTCCATGACATCGGCCATGGACCGTTTAGTCACGCTTTCGAGCAGGTCGGTACGAGAGGTCCAAAGAAGACTCACGAGGACTGGAGTGCACAGATCATCCGAGACGACACTACCCAGGTGAACTGCATATTGCGAGACGTTGATGAAGAGTTGCCTGAACAGATTGGTGCACTCCTGAAGGAAGAAGAGCCGAAGGACATCTACGCCACGATCGTATCGAGCCAATTCGATGCCGATTCGAATGGCGTGACGATGTGATCTTCGACGATTCCACCGTAACGCCGTACAGGTGGTACTCCTTTGAAGATCCCTCGGCGCTAAACAAGGTACTGGTGAAGACCCGCAACGGTGAACCGAAAGATATCGCAAGCATTTCCAGCATCGTTGCCAGTCTTCAGAATGAAGAACAGATTCGGCGTGTTTATGTTCCGGATTCAGTGAAATCCGGAGAGATTTTTGAGATATTGGAGGGATTGAAACGTTGAACGCTACGGAACTTGCAGTCAACCTGATCGCGCTTCATGGGGGCGAGGTGGTTGGTAGGACGCGGTTACAGAAACGAACCTATCTCCTGCATCGCTGCGGGGGTGACTTCGAATTGAGCTTCGTGTACCACCACTACGGTCCATATTCGTTTGATCTCGCCGACGGCTTGATCGATGCCCGAGCGGAAGATCTGATTGAGATCGAAGAGAAGCAAGGTAGCTACGGTGTGCCGTATGCGGTCTTCAGGTTGAAGCAGTCGCTGGCTGAACCGGCCCGACTAGGAGATTTGCCTATCTGCGATGCTCGTCGACTGCTTGGAACAATGGCTGAGGAGAGATCGGATATCGTTCTTGAGATCGCAGCTACGATCGTCTTCTTGCGCGACGAGGGAGGCTACAAGAACCAAGCGATAGAGGAGACCAAGGTCCGGAAGCCACTCAAGGCAACACAGCAACGGCTAAGTCGAGCTCAGTCCTTGATTTGCGACCTCGGACTTAGCGTTGCGTTGGTTTGATGGTGATGATGGGTGGACGCGACCGAGAAAGGTCGTGAATGGCGTGGCCGTGTACGCGGCGGCCGTCTTGAGTCGGCTGAGCCAAGTCCTCCGCATGCGCAATTACGGCTGGCGTCATCGGGCTGATACGCCCGCTGGGCGGAACACTCCCATCGGTCACCGAGCAGTCCTCGAATTGAGCAGGTGCCTGGCCCGCTTGCCTTGGTAGCCCGCCGGGTAGCGTGATTTGACGGTGTGGGCGGGCCGTGGTAAGGAGAAGGGACTCACAGAGTGACGCAGGAGGAGGTAACTTGATGCGTTGTTGCAGTTGGAAGAACCCGGTAGCGGTGGTTCTGGTGCTGGGTCTGGCGGCGGGGGCCGCGTGGGCGACCGGGGAGGCGGAGCAGGCGGCGCTTCCGGAGCGGGAGATGATCGAGAACGTCTGGGGGGAGATGCAGGAGAAGCCCGAATACGGAGGCACCATCACCTTTCTCGGCGTGCCGGAGACGGAGGAGCATGGCTTCGACAACTACTACGGTTGGGCCGCGATGACCAACTCGCCCGGTGCCGAACGGCTGGGAGCGAACGATTGGGCGGCGGACCGCAGCATAGAGGACTACTCGGCCTGGTGGTCACCGGGCACGGCGGTCCCTGGCCTGGCGGAGAGCTGGGAGCAGCCGGATGCCAACACCACCATCTTCCACCTGCGCCAGGGAGTGCACTGGCACGACCTGCCGCCGGTCAACGGGCGCGAGTTCGTGGCGGACGACGTGGTCTTCCACTTCCAGCGCATCTACGGCGTCGGGGGCGTGTTCGAGAAGTCGCCGTTCAACGGCCACACGTTCTTCGAGACCATGGAGTCGGTCGAGGCCACGGACAAGTACACGGTGGAGTTCAAGCATCCGGCCAACGCGTTCGTGCTGTACCTGTTTCTGGTCGCCGGCTGGGCCGACACCATCGGCCCGCCGCGCGAGGTGATCGAGGAGTTCGGCGAAGACAGCAAGGTGTTGACCAACTTCCGCGGCACCGGTCCGTTCATCATCGACGACTACAATCCGGGCACCTCCCTGACCTGGGTGAGGAATCCCAATTACTGGGGCCATGACGAGTTGTTCCCGGATCAGCAGTTCCAGCTTCCCTACGTTGACGAATACAAGCAGATTTTCGTCGCGGACAAGGCCACCAAGCTGGCGGCCCTGCGCTCCGCCCAGCTCGACGTGCTCGGCCCGCTGAACTTCACCGACGTCGGCGTGACGTGGGAGGAGCGCGACAGCCTGGAGAAGACCCATCCCGACCTCCAGTACAAGCAGTTCGCGATGACCGGCCAGAGCATCGTGATGCGGCACGGCGCTGAGCCGTTCTATCCCGACATCCGGGTGCGCGAGGCGCTGCAGATGGCGATAAACCGCGACGAGCTGGCGGCGACCTGGGGCGGCGGCGTGCTGAACTCGCTGATGGAAGACAACTTCGTGTGCTGGTCGTGCGTGACCGGTTACTACACCCCGTTCGACGAGCTGCCGGAGCGGGTTCAACAGGCATTCCAGTACAACCCCGAGCGGGCGCGCGAGCTGCTCGCGGAGGCCGGCTACCCCGACGGATTCAAGACCACCCTGGTGATCAGCTCCGAGGACGACCTGGACCTGTTCCGGATCGCGCAGAGCTACTTTGCCGAGATCGGTGTGGAGATGGAGATCAAGACCATGGAGCCGACCGCCTACAATGAGCACGTGATGGGCGGCCAGCTCGAGCAGATGGCCCCCAAGGGGTTCGGCGCCGCCTATCCCGGCGTCGACGGGTCGATGAACCACTTCTTTGGGCGCGGCGGCGACCCGTTCCCGTGGAACATCGGGCGCCATGACGACGCGACCTACGACGCGACCTACACGGCAGGGCTCGCCTCCGGGGCAATCGACGATTACGTGGCCAACCTGACGGCCACCAACGACCGCGTCATGACCGAGCACTGGCTCATTCCGCTGGCCATGAACGGCAACTACCGCGTGTGGTGGCCGTGGCTGAAGAGCTACCGCGGCGAGTTCCGCCTGGGCACCGACTACGGCTTCGGCCACGTATTCGCCCGGGTGTGGGTCGACCAGGCCCTCAAGGAGTCGATGGGATACTGAGGATTCGATCCTGGTTGGATCTTCGATTTCCATTGCGGGCCGTCATCCCGCGTCCGATCGCGGGATGACGGCTTCCTTATTTTGATCGCGTAGTTCGCGGCACGCGCCGATGTACACCTATCTCCTCAGACGCGTACTCCTGCTCATCCCGACGCTGCTGATCGTCAGCGTCATCGTGTTCCTGTCGGTCCGGCTGATCCCGGGCGACGTGATCGACGTGATGTTCGCGCAGATGTCGGTGAGCGGCCGTTCCAATCTGCCCTCCCGCGAAGCCCTGGAGGCTGCGCTCGGGTTGGACCGCCCGCTGCACGTCCAGTACCTGAGCTGGCTTGGCGACATCGTGTTGCGCGGCGACTTCGGGGATCCGCTGATGGCGATCGAACCGGTGGCGGTGCTGATCCGGCAGCGCATCGGGGTGACGCTGGAGCTGGGCGCGATGGCGATCATCGTCAGTCTGCTGGTGTCGGTGCCGGTCGGGATCTACTCGGCGGTGCGCCAGGACAGCGTGGCCGACTACCTGGCGCGCTCGCTGGCGATCATTCTCGTTTCCGTGCCGCCGTTCTGGACCGGCACGATGGTCATGATCTACCCGTCGGTGTGGTGGGGCTGGGCGCCCCCGATCGAGCTCAATCCGCTGGTCGAGGATCCGTTCGGCCACCTGGGCCATGTGCTGCTGCCGGCGGTGGTGCTGGGCACGGCCCTGGCCGGCCTGAGCATGCGGATGACGCGCACCATGATGCTGGAGGTGCTGCGCGCCGACTACATCCGCACCGCCTGGTCGAAGGGCCTGAGCGAGCGCCTGGTGGTGATCCGGCACGCGGTGAAGAACGCCACCATCCCGGTACTCACACACGTGGCGGTGCAGCTGCCAGTCGTGATCGGCGGGGCGGTGATCGTGGAGGAGATATTCCAGTTGCCGGGCATGGGCCGCCTGCTGGTGGACGCCGTGGGGCGGCGCGACTACCCGCTCGTATCCGGCATCAACGTGGTGTTCGCGGCGGTGGTGGTGCTGGTCAATCTGATCACCGACGTCACCTACTCGTGGCTCGACCCGCGGGTGCGCCATGAGTAGCGCGAGCGCGCCGGAACCGCAGCCGCGCGGCAGCGGCTTCCTTGCTTTTCTGGGCGAGCTGGTCCGCCGCAAGCCGGCGGGGGCGGTGTTCGGCAGCGTGGTCCTGATCATGCTGTTCGCCGGCCTGTTTGCCGACCAGCTCGCGCCCCACGACGTGAACGCGGTGCGCATGACCGACCGCCTGCAGCCGCCGTCCGCCACCTACTGGCTGGGCACCGACCAACTGGGCCGCGACCTGTTCAGCCGCCTGATGCACGGCGCGCGCATCTCGGTGACGATCGGCCTGACCGCCACCACCCTGAGCACCGGGCTCGGCATCCTGATCGGCGTGCCGTCCGGGTTCCTGGGCGGGCGGCTCGACATCGCCGTGCAGCGCTTTGTGGATGCGTTCATGGCCATTCCGGGCATCCTCCTGCTGATCACCATCATGTCGCTGGTCGGGCCCGGCATGCTGCAGATCATCCTGATCGTCGGCACCTATTCCGGCGTGCAGGCCTCGCGCGTAATTCGCGGCGCCGTGATCGGCATCAAGGAGAACGCCTACCTCACCGCGGCCGAGGCGATCGGCGCCAGCCGCCTGAAGATCCTCCTGCGCCACGTGCTGCCCAACGTGGTGCCGCCGGTGATCATCCTGTTCTCGACCACCATCGGGTACGTGATTCTGGCGGAAGCGTCGCTGAGCTTCCTGGGGTTTGGCCTGCCGCCGGAGATTCCGAGCTGGGGCGGCATGCTCAGCGACGAGGGGCGGCGCTACATGGAACGCGCGCCGAGCCTGGCATTCTGGCCCGGCTTCTGCCTGGCGCTGGTGGTGTACTGCCTCAACATGTTCGGCGACACGCTGCGCGACCTGCTCGACCCGCGCCTGCGCGGCGCCAGCGGCCGCATGAGCGGCCGCGGCGTGCGCCAAATTGCACCACGTGCACCGCGTGCGGCCAGTTGACATGCCGCCGGAGTGGTGTAGAGTGCTCTAGGCGGGAAAGCGACATGGCCGGGTACCTGATCAGACGGACGCTGCTCGTCATTCCCACTCTCTTCATAGTCACCCTTATCGTCTTTTTTACCATTCGTCTCATTCCCGGCGACATCATTACCCTGACGGTTTCCGAATTGGGCGGCGGCATCGGCAACATCGACCGCGAGCGGCTGGAAGCGATGCTGGGCCTGGACGTTCCGGCTCACGTCCAATACGTGCGCTGGATTGGAAATATCCTGACGCGTGGCGACCTGGGCAACTCCCTGCGCTGGAAGACGCCGATCACGGAAGAGATACTGCGCCGGATCCCGGTCACCTTCGAAGTTGGATTGTTGGCCCTCATTCTGTCGCAGTTGGTGGCGGTACCGATCGGAGTCTACTCAGCCTTGCGGCAGGACACGGTCGCCGACTACGTCGGCCGCATAGTCGCCATATTCGGGATCGCCGTTCCCGGTTTCTGGCTGGCTACCATGGTCATGGTTTACCCGTCCATCTGGTGGAACTGGTCACCGCCCGTGCTGTATGTTCCGTTCTCCGAGGATCCGCTGGAGAATCTGAAGACCGTCCTGGTTCCGGCAATCGTTCTGGGCATGAGCATGTCCGGCGTCACCATGAGGATGTCGCGGACCATGATGCTGGACGTGCTGCGGCAGGACTATGTCAGGACCGCCTGGTCGAAGGGTCTCCGCGAACGACTCGTGGTATTCCGGCACGCGCTCAAGAATGCGTTGATCCCGGTGATCACCTACATCGGGCTGATGATTCCCATTCTCATTGGTGGCCAGGTAGTCATCGAGAAGATATTCGCACTGCCGGGCATGGGCATGCTTGCGGTGGACGCACTGAGCTATCGAGACTATACGATTGTCTCCGGTGTGAACCTGTTCTTTGCCGGGTTCGTGCTGCTGGTCAATCTGGGTGTCGACCTGACCTACGCGTGGCTCGATCCCCGGATTTCATACCAAATCGGGCGGAATGCGGGAAGTGAGTAGCCCCGCCGAGCAGACCCGTGCGTCCGCGGCGACGGGGCCAAGACGGCGTCCGCTGGTTGAGTTCGGCGGCCGGTTGGTCCGGGAGAAGCCGCTGGGGGCGCTCGGTGGAGTCGTGGTCCTCGTCTTTCTCTTCACCGGCATTTTCGCGCCGCTACTGGCCCCTGATGGAGTCAATGAACCGCATCCGTCCGACCGCTTGAGCCCACCGTCGGCGCAATACATCCTCGGCACCGATACCCTGGGCAGAGACATGCTCAGCCGTGTAATCTACGGAGCTCGAATCTCCATGGTGGTGGGCGTATTCGCTACTCTTCTGTCCGTCGCGGTGTCTCTGTTGATCGGTATCCCGAGCGCGTTCCTCGGTGGCAAGTACGACATTCTGATGCAGCGCTTCGTCGACGCCTGGATGTGCTTTCCCGATATCCTGATTCTGATCACCATCATGTCCATTGTCGGGCCCGGAATCGGACAGGTGATAGTGATTGTCGGCTTGCACATGGGCATCACCACGTCACGGGTAATCCGGGGCGCGGTGCTGGGCATCAAGCAGCAAGTCTACGTGCAGGCCGCGGACGCGATTGGTTGCCGGCTGTGGAGGATCTTCACTCGCCACCTGCTGCCGAATATCATGCCCGCCGTGTTGATCATCGTTTCGATCCGAATGGGGAGTGTAATTCTGCTGGAAGCCACGTTGAGTTTTCTTGGGTTCGGGGTCCCTCCGCCGGAGCCGAGTTGGGGCGGTATGCTGAGTCGGACCGGACGCAAGTACTTGTTCCTGGCGCCTGGTCTGGCGCTCTGGCCGGGCCTTGCCCTGGGCGCCGTAATCTACGGGGTCAACATGTTCGGAGATGCGGTGCGAGACCTGCTCGACCCAAGGTTGCGGGGAGGCGCCGGAAGCTACGCCGGAATGGAAACAAAGAGAACAGCCATTCTGGCCGGCAAGGCCGCGGTCCAGAAGTAACGTTCGCCAGTGGCGAGGTGATGCCGGGCCGCATCATCCGGTGCCCACAAAAAAAAAGGGTCCGCCGACGGCTGCCGGCAGACCCCCCGAATCATGCTTCCACGTTGCGCTGCTCGCGGGTGCTAGTGGCCCATCTCGTTTTTCAGTTGCTGGTCGATCCAGACGTACTTCATGACGTTCAGCTTTTGGTCACAGCCGTGGGTCTTCTCCTCGCCGCGGAAGTGCTTCAGCCAAGGCTGCCAGAACACGAACTCCTTGGCCAGGGCAAACGGTATGATCCACGTATTCTCGTACGGCATCGCGTACAACCGGTGGAACATTTCGTCCTGCCTGTCTTTGTCGGTTTCCTTCAGTACGGCGAGCCGAAGGGCGTCGTACTCCGGATCGCTTACCTGGCTGGCGTTCCACCCTATGCCGGTCTGGTACCAGCTCAGGACGTGATACGGCGGCAGCACTGACATCGGATCATACTGAGAGAACATTCCGTCGTATTCGGCGGCATATTCGATGTCCTTGTAGACACCGTGCTCCATGACTCTGATGTCGACGTCGATTCCGACCGCGGCCAGGTAGCTGACCGCAAGCTCATACAACTCGAGGTCCATTACCGCGGAAATCGGCATATCCGTCTTGAAGCCGTCGGCGTAACCGGCCTCCGCCAGAAGCTGCTTCGCCGCCTCCGGATCATAGCCGAACGTGGCCTGAACCTCGGGCGTAAACCAATCGACCGGTTTGACGTATTGCTTGGGCCACGGCAGCGACAGCGTGGAGTAAGGATATTCCTCCGCATTGCCGCCATAGTAGTCCTCCGCGATCTCCTTCGTATTCACGGCCATCGCTATGGCTTGCCGCACCCGGATATCGTCGAACGGCTCCCGGTCGACACGCATACTGAAACCCCAGGCGTTGCCTCCCGATCCGGCGACCTCGAGGTAGTTGAGCTCGGGATTCGTTTGTTGCAGACTTTCAGCGGTCCGCCAGTCGATATTCTGTTGTTGACCACCCGCCAGCGCAACCTTGCCGGTCCGCAATGCGGCCATGCGTGTGGACTCGTCCGGTATCATGAGGACGTTGAGCTCGTCTGCGTATGGTAGTTGAAGGGCGTGGTCTGGATAGCGCGGATCATTTTCCCAGTAGTCGGGATTGCGCGCATACTGCACCTTGGAGCCGGGCACATAGTCGACCAGCATCCAGGCTCCGGTACCGACCGCATTGTGCCAGTCCTCGAGGTCGCCGTATTGCTGGATGACCTCGGGTGGCTGGATTACGAGGCCGCAACCGAAGCACATGGTAGCGAAGGCCAGGAATGGTCGCGGCGCCTCGGTAACGATCTGCACCGTGTAGCGGTCCGGAGCGGTTACCTCAGAGCCGGCAAACCATTCGACATGGACGTCCCCGAGGTGCGGGCTCTTTTCGGTGTAGCCGCTGCCCAGGCCGTACTGGCGGTGCAGCGTAAAGACGACATCATCGGCAGTCAGTTCACGACCGTTCATCGGTTCCTTGTTCTGCCACTTTATGCCCTGCCTGATGCTGATGCTGAGGGTCAGGGGATCGACCTGTTCCCAGCTTTCGGCGATAACGCCGTACCACTGGTCCCAGGTGAACATTGCACTCTGGAACTGATTGTCCTCGATCGGTGTTCTGATGTCGATTCCACCAAAAGCCTGGTAGATCCCGGCCGTAAACGGAGTTCCGGTCTGGTGATAGCGCCACTGGTCCCAGGAATCGACCGCGGTGAATGCGGTCGGTATGTTGAGCACGCCGCCATGTTGCGGCTTGGGCACGGTTTCACCTAGCCAGTTTTGCACCATCTCTTGCTCGGTAACGGCTGCCATTTCTGATTCTCCGGTTGCCCACAGGACGGTTGCTGCGGATGCCAGGATGACAATCAGGACAGTTGTGTAGCGATTCATAGTCACTACCTCCCAATGTGTGTTGTCCGTGTCGATGAATCGTCGCTTCGATTCACTTGAGAGGGTCAGGTTGGGTGCTGGCGTTTGGCCAGCCAGGGCGAGTTGTCGGGCGGTGCTCCTCTCCAGCGCCCGCGCGCAAGCCTCCGGCTCAAGCGTCTTCGGGTGCATGGCACACAGCGCGGCGACGTGAATCCGGCGTTCCGGCTACTGTCGGGCCAAGGCCACCTTCCAAGGAGTGAAAACCTTGGTCGGACCTATTCGTGTCCGGCGTAGAGAAACGACGTGCACCTCCTTCTCCATTCAAGGAGGTGGCTCGAAGCCCACATGGGGCCGTGGGCGGAGCCTGATGTATGGCACGCGGACGTGCGCCTTCGTAGGTGCTTAGCTCGTTGAGGTGGGGTCCATGATGCATTCACGGTACCGGCGAGCGCGTGCGCTGCCGGAGGTGTGGGATGCGCGTCCGTTGGCACTGCAGGTGATCTTCATCTCGAAATCTGCCCCTGAAGCCTAGTTCGCAAGGCTATCCTATGACTGCAGTCCTGTCAAACGTCGCGTACTGCGCTTGCTGCTTGCCGCGCTGCCGTGTCGCGCCGCAGTGCCCGCGGGCCGCAGCGCCGCACCGAGCACCGGCCGCGAGCGGCGGACGAGGTCGCGGGACGGCGCCGCTGAACCGGCGCCAGGCGCGCCCGCCGGAGGCGCCGCCTCCGGTCCTATCGGCCTATACTACGAGCAGCGCGGAGGAGAGACGCATGGAGCAGCGAGGGGAGTCGCAGGCCAGAAGAGCGCACGAGGCAATCGAGCGCGACGCGTATGCAAGATTCGACCGGCTCGCCGAGGGTATCGAGTTGTCGGACGCCGACGCGGCGCGCGTGGACCGGGCGGTCCGGGCGGTGAGCCAGAACGGCTATGCCATCGTCACCGGTCTTCTGGACGGCGAGCGTACGCGGCGCGCGCGCGAGGAGCTGGCCGCCGTGTTTGATCTGCCCGACGACATGGTGCTCAAGGGCAAGCGCCTGCCCGCCGGCGGCGGCGAGAACACCATCCACGTATGCAACCTGTTCGCCCGCACGCGCGCGGCGGACGGCATCGCCACCGATCCGCTGCTCCTGAAGGTGATCGAGGGGGTGCTGGGGCCGGCGTTTCAGCTCTCGGTGGCGTGTGCGATGCGCCCCGGCCCCGGCGCCGTGAACCAGGTCCTGCACCGCGACGACGTGATGTACGGCGTCCCGCGTCCTCACTTCCCAGTGGTGGCGAACACGCTGATCGCGCTGGAAGACTTCACCCGCGCAAACGGCGCCACCCGCGTGGTGCCGGGCAGCCACCGGTCGGCCGAGCCGGTCGACCAGGATGCCGAGGCGGTCGACGCCGAGATGCCGGCGGGCTCGCTGCTGGTGTGGGACGGCGCGGTATGGCACGGCAGCGGCGAGAATCGGACTCCCGACCGGTACCGCACCTCGATCAACCTGAACTTCAACCTGAGCTGGCTGCGCCAGCAGGAAAACCAGTATCTCGGCGTCCCCCGCGACGTGATAACCGGCCTGCCGGAAATGCTGCAGCGCCTGCTCGGCTACAACCGCAGCCTGTTCGGCGGTGTCAGCCGCACCTCATCCCTGGACTACTTCAGCAACCACTACGCGTAGGTCAGTCTCCGAGCCGGAACCTCGGGTCGTAGCCGAATGCACTGCGCGCCCGGTCGATGGCCAGCAGGGGAGCGCGGCCTGGCAGCGGCGAGGCCATGGAGTATGCCAGGTCGGGACGAAACCGGTGGACCAGTTCCACGGTGGGTTCCGGGCAGCGGGTATCCCCGGCTCCGAGCGTATACACGCCGAAGCCGGTCAGGTGTTCCGCCTCCAGCGCCTGCCGAATACCGCGGGCGACATCTTCGACGTGCACCCACTGGTACAGGTCGTCGGACCAGGCGGTAGTGGGCGGCAGACCCGCTGCGAGCGCTGCCGAGTACCGGGCCTGCGGCCACACGCCGGCGAAGCGGAACGCGATGGCGGCCATGCCGTAAGCGCGCTGGTAGGCGGCGCAGGTGTGCTCGTTGACCAGCTTGCTCAGGCTGTAGGGGTCTTCCGGCACCGGCGAGAAGTCTTCATCCAGCGGCAGGCCGCGGTAGGGCGCCGGCTTGCCGCTCAAGCGCCAGAAGAAGGTGCCGAACGCGTTGATGCTGGAGGCGCACAGGAAGCGCCGGACGCCGTTCCGGTGCGCCGCATCGATGGCCACAAACGTCCCGAGCGCGTTGCTGCGAAACGTAGGGACGGCGATCTCCGGCAGGCCGCGCGGCTCGCCGGCCAGGTGGACCACGGCGTCCATCCCTTCACAGGCCCGCATCATGGCATCCTCGTCGGTGATCTCCGCCTGCACGAACGGCCACCGGGTGTGCAGCGGCAGGTGGGCTCGTGACGCCGCGCCCTGGAACATGGTGGCGTCCTCCGGGCGCGTCATGTCGAGCAGCCGCAGCTCATGCCCGCGGGTCTCCAGTTCGGTGATCAGGTTGCGGCCAATGAAGCCGCAGGCGCCGGTGAGCAGGAACTTCATCGCCCGGCTACCCGGTGTTGCGCAGGCCGGCGGCGAGGCCGTTGACGGTGAGCAGGATGGCGCGCTCCACGCGCGGGTCGACGGTGTCGGTGGCGCGGTGCTGCTCCAGCAGGGTGATCTGCAGCAGGTGCAGCGGCTCCAGGTAGGCGGAGCGCACTTCCAGGGTGCGTCGCAGTACCGGGTAGCCGGCCAGCAGCGCGGGTTTGCCGGTGGCGGCCAGCACTTCCCGCACCGAGCGTTCGTGCTCGGCGGCGATCAAGTCGTAGATGTGCCGGTGTTCGGCCGGCACCAGTCTGTCCACGTAGCGCCGGGCGGTGACCAGGTCGGTCTTGGCAAGCACCATCTCCACGTTGGACAGGAACATGCGGAAGAACGGCCAGCGCTCGTACATCTCGGCGAGGCAGTCGACTCCCGCCGCCCGCGCGGCCGCCAACCCGCTGCCCACGCCATACCAGCCCGGCACCACCTGCCGGGTCTGGGTCCAGCCGAACACCCACGGGATGGCGCGCATGCCGTCGATGCCGGCGTCCTTGCCGGGCCGCCGCGACGGGCGCGAGCCGATCTTGAGCGAGGCCAGCTCTTCGACCGGGGTGGCGGACAGGAAGTAGGGCACCAGCGACGGGTGGTCGACCAGCGCCCGGTAGGCGGTGTAGGCGGCGCCCGAAGCGATCTCCATGGCCGAGTTCCAGCGCGCCAGGTCGGCCGCCGGCCGCTCCGCGCTGCGGTGCAGCACGGCCGCCTCGATCGAGGCCGCCAGGGTCAGCTCCAGGTTGTCGCGCGCCAAGCGCGGCAGGCTGTACTTGTCCGCCACCACCTCGCCCTGCTCGGTGATCTTTATGGCGCCGTCCACGGTGCCCCACGGCTGCGCCAGGATCGCCTCCGCGGTAGGACCGCCGCCGCGGCCGACGGTGCCGCCGCGGCCGTGAAAGAAGCGCAGCCGCACGCCCGCCGCCGCGGCCACCTCGCGCAGGCGGCGCGCACAGCGGTTCAGGCCCCACTGCGCGGTGGTGATGCCGCCGAGCTTGTTGGAGTCGGAGTAGCCGAGCATGACCTCCTGCGGGCCGCCGCGCAGCCGCAGCAGTTCGCGGTAGCTCGGTTCGCGCAGCAGCTTGGCGAGGGTGGCGTCCGCCTGCCGGATCGAATCGGGGGTCTCGAACAGCGGCACGAAGCCGATGGCGGCGCGTCTGGCCGCCAGGTCCACCAGGCCGACTTCGCGCGCCAGTACCACCGCGGCCAGCACGTCGTCGGCGCCCAGGGTCTCGGAGATGATGTAGCTTTCGATTGCGCGCGGCCCGAACCGGTCCAGGGCGGCGCGCACCGCCTGCATGGTGGCCAGCGTCACGCCGGGCTCGTCGGCCCGCCGCGTGGCCGGGGGGGCGATGGGGCGGCGGCGGGGCCGGCGTCGCGCGGGGCGCGGCGCCCGGCGGCGTGGGCGGAGCGCGGTGGGGCCGCCGGCGGGCCAGCTCGGCGGCGAGCGCCTCGAACCGCTCGTCCGGCGACAGAGCCGCGTAATCGGGAGCGTCGGGCAGGCGGCGGTACAACGCGGCCAGCGCCGCATGGTGCTTTTCGGCGTGCTCGCGGATGTCCAGCGTCGCCAGGTGGAAGCCAAACGCCGCCACCCGGCGCAGCAGGCGGCGCACCGCCCCGTCCGCGATCACCGCGCCGCGGTGGGCGCGCAGTGAGCGCTGCAGCAGTTCCAGCTCCGCCACCAGTTCGCCGGCGGTCAGGTAGTCGTGGCGCGGCACGTGGCGCGCGTGCTCGGCGATGCGCCGGCGCGTGTTCTCCAGCCGGCGGCGCATGAACGCCAGCTTGAGCCGGTAGCTCTCGCCGGTGTTGCGGCGCCGTGCCTCCCGGTCGGTGGCCGGCGTCGCGGCGGCGTCGCGGCGCAGGCTGTCGCCAAGCTCCTTCGACACGCCGTGGACGTGCTCGGAGCTGCTGAGCTGCGCGGACAACTCGTCGACCGCGCGCAAGAGTTCCTGCAGCGCGCGGTCGTGCTGCAGTTCCAACACCGCGGTCGTCACCTCGGCGGTGACCAGCGGGTTGCCGTCGCGGTCGCCGCCGACCCAGCTCCCGAAGTTCAGGGAGCGGGCGTGGGCCGGCAGCACGATGCCGACCCGCTCGAGCTGGGCGTCCAGCTCGTCGAACAGGTCGCCGCTCACCCCGCGCAGCAGCTCTTCCAGGTAGTAGATCGCCGCCCGCGCCTCGTCGACGGGGGTAGGGCGGTTCACGCGCAACTCGTCGGTCTGCCAGATCAGGTCGATCGCCTCGGCGAGGCGGCGCCGGATGCGCTCCTGGTCTACCGCGGTCTGGCGCGGATCCGCCCGTTCGTAGAGCAACTCGCCGACGCGCTGCAGCTTGGTGAGCACGGACCGGCGCGCGGCCTCGGTCGGGTGGGCGGTGAACACCGGCCGCACGTCGAGGCGGTCGGACACCTCGCGCAGGGCGGCGCGTTGCGCCTCGTCGTCCTGAATGTGATCGAACAATGCGCGCAGGCGTCCGCGGGCGATGCCGCTGCGCGGGCCGTGCTCGTCCACCCGGTGGGTCTGTTCCGCCACGTTCGCCAGTTGGAAGAAGGTGGAAAAGGCGCGCACCAGGTTGGTCGTGTCGGCGATGTCGAGTCCAACCAGCAGGGCATCCAGTTCGGCGGCGGCGCGGTCGTCGGCGCTGGGGGCGCGGGCCTGTTTGCTGAGCGACCGAACCCGCTCGACCAGCTCCAGGAGATGGGCGCCGTGCTGCCGCACCAGGGTGTGGCCGAGCAGGTCGCCAAGCAGGTGGATGTCGGCCCGCATCGCCGCGTCCCGCGCCGCCCCGCGCCGGCGGCTGTCATCAGTCCCAGTCATCGCTGATTGCATTGTGCATTGTTTTGCGGCGTTGGGGTACGCGCGCCCATCATCGCCCTCACCGCCTTGCCGCGCTGGCGCGCCCCCTCCGGCGCCGAAGCAGGGCGCCCCGCCGTTGGCGTTGGCGGCTGCCGCAAGCGGGCGTGGGACGCTCCCGTTCAGGTACGCACCCATCGTGCGTTCGGGTCGACGCCCGAGCGCGGGCGCCGCGCGGGCATCCGTTCGCCGCGACCGGGCGGGATCTCCGGTGTCCCGGTACGGCGTGGGCGCTCGGCACCGCGGCCAAGCGGCGGGCGGCTCTTTTGGCCGCCGTCGCCGCGCAGGGCGCTCACGGGGTACGCTGGCGGCATGCCCGCCAAGGAGCGTCCCGACTTCGTTCATCCGGTCACCGTGCGGTTGCACCACACCGACGCCGCGGGGGTGATCTTCTGCTCGCGGCTGCTGGAACTCGCACACGAGGCATACGAGGCGCTCCTGGACAAGGCCGGGCTGGGCGTCGGCAGGTTGCTTGCGGACGGCGAGGTGCTGCTGCCGGTGGTGGCCGTGGAAGCCGAGTTCACCAGGCCGATCCGCGTGGGCGACCGGTTACAAGTGGAACTCCACCTGTCCCGGCGCGGCGACCACTCCTACCAGGTGGAGTACTGCTTCCGCGACCCGTCCGGGCGGGTCAAGGCGCGCGCCGCAACCCGCCACGTAGCAATCGCCGCCGCCGGCTCCGGACCGGTGCAACTGCCGTCACCGCTGGCCCGCCTCGCGGACGGCGCCGCCGACCCAAAGCACGACTCCCACCCAGGTGGGCCGATTGACATCAGGTCGCGCTCGGGCTGACATTCGATTGCCGATGGACAAGAAGCGGATATACCACTCCGATCCGGACATTATGGGAGGGGTGTCCGTGTTTACCGGCACGCGCGTACCGGTAGACAGCCTGATTGCGCACCTGAAAGCAGGCGACTCCCTTGAGCAGTTTCTTGAGGGGTTCCCAAGTGTCAGTCGTGAGCAGGCTGAGGGATTCCTCGAGTGCGCGCTTTCGGAAGCGCTCGAGACGGCGCCCCGAGTACGAGCACACTGATCCGTATCCTGCTGGACGAAAATCTTGATTGGCGTCTGGGACGCTTGTTCGACAACGAATACGAGGTGCGTTCTGTCGGTGGGATAGGCTGGTCAGGAATGCGAAACGGCGAATTGTTGGCTGCCGCGGAGCGCCAGTTCGACGTTCTCGTAACGATGGACCGTAGCATTGAGCACCAGCAGCATTTGCCCCGCTACGATCTCGCAGTGGTTCTCGTTGTGTCAGTGAGCAACCGCTTGAAGGATACAGCGCAATTGGTTCCGGCAATCGAGAGCGTTCTGTCATCCCGCATCGAGCCGGGGCTCCTATACCGGGTTGCGGACGGCGCCACCGGCCCGTAGCTGGTTTGGCGTGCTTCCCTGCCGCCATGTCGCACGGTAGGGTACTTGGGCGATGAATCGAATCGACGGCAAGGTTGCGATCATTACCGGCGCGTCCGGCGGAATCGGTGTGGCGGCGGCGCAGCTATTTACGGCGGCCGGCGCCAAGGTGCTGATGGTGGATCTGGATGCAGGCGCCCTGGAGGCGGCCGCGGCCACCGTCGATGGCGCGGTCAGCCACTTCGCGGCCGACGTTGCCGAGCCGGCGCAGGCCGAGGCCTACGTGGCGGCGGCGCTTGAGCGCTACGGTGCGGTCGATGTCCTGCTGGCCAACGCCGGCATCGAAGGCGGCACCGATCCCATCGCCGACTGCGCCGTCGAAGACTTCGACCGCGTCATGGCGGTAAACGTGCGCGGTGTGTGGCTGGGTCTGAAGTACGTGATGGCGGCGATGCGGGATCGCGGCAAGGGCGGCAGCATCGTCATCACCTCATCGACGGCCGGCGTGATGGGACTGGCCGGCATGGCCCCCTACCACACCAGCAAGCACGCCGTTATCGGCCTGATGCGCTGTGCGGCACTGGAGGGCGGCAAGCACGGCATCCGCGTCAACACCGTCAACCCGGGGCCAATCGAGACCCGCATGATGCGCTCGATCGAGAACCAGTACCGTCCCGGCGAAGGCGAGAAATGGAAGGCGGGGGCGGTGCGCTCGATCCCGCTCGGACACTACGGCCGCCCCGTCGACGTGGCTCGCATGATGCTGTTCCTGGCCAGCGACGACAGTGCCCACAGCAGCGGCAACACCTACATGGTCGACGGCGGACTCCTGGCCCACTAACCGTGACTCACGCCGCTTGCACGCTCGTGGCGGGTCAAAATGGTAATCGGAAGACCGTTACATCGCGCGCTACTCAATCGCGCGCAGCAGGGCACGGTGAATCAAGCGCCAGTCCTGGCTCAGGTCGATGGTTCGTGCCTGGATACGAAAGCCGTCAAGGCGGATGTCGGCGGCCAATGGGGTGTCGACTTCGGGGTAGAGCAGGATACCCTCGTGACGCGCTCCCCTCGGCCTGGTCGCCTGCCGGTTCCGCAGATAGGCCAGAAGCTGGTAGAGATTGCTTGAATGCAGCTTGCTTGCTCCATGTCGGCCCCCGAGGGCTTCGGCGTAGTACTTGGTGTCCATGATGATACGCCGCTCCGGTCCGTCGAGAAGCAGGTCCGCCTCCATTACAGGTATCTTGTTTCGGTCATCGGCGGTTGCGGCGTCGGCTTCCCACCAGTCGATTCGTCGCCCACCCCGGTTCACGTGGAAACCACGCTGTTCACGCCTGTAGAATTCCGTGACGAACCCCTCGAACAGCGCCCACATCTGAGCCTGGTCCCGACGAAAGTCGCGAAAATGTGTCGCCCCGGATTCCTCGTCGATGAACAGATGTTCGTGCAGGAGCCGGCAGACGGATAGAAGGAACCGGTACAGGCGCCGATTGCGGTCCATCTGCACGAGTCCGAACGCCCGCCGGTCAAGCCGTGGCAAGGAAGAGATGTCGGACAAACTGCGGCACGCTACGGCGACCTCGGTGTACACTGTAGCGTCGAGTCCGGTGTCGGCGCCTGCTCTGCGTCGGCCAAGCCTGCGCAGAGCAACAAGCGATGTGCGCAGAATGCGGTTTGGCAGGATGTCCAGCGACAGTTCTTCGAAGTCGCAGGCAGCCCTCCCGCGCGATCGAAGTGCGCGCTTCGCGGTCTCCCCAACCGCGAGCTTGCCCCGGATACCGGCCAGATCCTCCCGCCGTTCAAGATAACCACGGTCTATGCCACGGCGGACCAAGTGATGCACGCCGCCCGCAAGGATCTTCCCGAGCAGGTCCTGGGCACTCGACAAGCCTTCGATCTCCCGGAGCGTCGCGGCATCGCGTTCTTGAGCCCACCGCCAAGCGTAGCACAGGAGGAAGTAGACATTGGCGATGGGGATCTCTTTCACGGAGCGAGAAGCCTAGTCACGGCACCTTCAACACGCTCGGGAGCGTCGAACCAATACTCATGGAGCAGTGGCTGAATCTGGGTACGTACGACATTCTCATACCAATCGTCGGACAGCTCATCGTCGTCGCCGGGCACAAAAAAACTGTGTCCAATCTGGAAGCCGCGACCCAACTCGGCATCAGAACAAATCCGTGCGTTGAGCGCTTCCATGCGCTCGTCGATCAGGTCAATCAAAGACTGATCGAGTCCAATTTCTTGAAGGTATTCGCGAAACTGATCAGTCCCGAAGGCCGGAATGAGATCCTCAAAAGCGAATCGTCGGCGTAGCGCATAGTCAACCAACGCCAATGATCGATCAGCGGTATTCATCATGCCGAGTATGTAGACATTGGGAGGCACGAAGAACCGCTCACCATGTGAAGAATAGGTTAGCTTCATCCCGTATTCGGATCCTCTCTTGTCAGCCTCCATGAGCATTAGCAGTTCCCCGAAGATGCGGGACAGATTACCACGATTGATCTCATCGATAATGAAAACGAAAGCCTCGTCAGGCTTCTCCCTAGCACGTTCACAGAACTCGAAAAAGACGCCGTTCTTGAGCGAAAATCCACCAGACTCTGTTGGCCGATACCCTTGCACAAAGTCCTCGTACGAGTAGGACTGGTGGAACTGCACTTGCTCCACTTGAGCCGGCTTCTTGTGACCGATCAAGCACCAAGCGATCCGCCGCGCAATAAATGTCTTGCCAGTACCGGGAGGACCTTGCAGGATCAGGTTCCTGCGCAGTCGAATTGACTCCAGGATACGGTGGAATTGATCTCGCGAAACGAAGACGCCGTCCAGCGCATTATCGATCGTATATGTTGGGTCCTGCCGGGCCGCGGGTTCGCTGTCGACTTGATCGATCCTCGAAAAGACTTGATGTACATATGGCAAGTGGGGCGTAAAGTCCGTGAGTGCCTTTGCAACTGATCTATACGGAGCGGTGAGCGGTGGATCGCAGGCGTGCCACTCTACCGCTCTATTGTGAGGGAATTCAGGGCGGTCGGCATCGTAAGTGTAGTCGCCGCGCACGTATCCCCATCCGACGACGTGCAGGCCTCCATATTGGGCAATGATCAAGTCGTTCAATTGCATCTCGTGGCTGAACTGCCAAAGTGCGAGTGCCCGGTTTTTCGGGTTCCGCCCGAGGCCCAGTTTGACCAGTTCCTCAAGCAGCACGTCGCGAGAGCTGTACTCCCCAAGATCGCCCAGATCTCCGTGAGTGAGCAGAGCAATGCTGTCTTTCGAGAAGTCGGGCCATGCCCGTCCTCCGGTTCCGGTGCTCAGCCACCAAACCCGTGTGCTGTCGGGGAATCGAGATTGAAACCACGTTGCAGCTGCATCCGAGGTCAGCTTGGTCTCAGCGGATACCGCGGGGTTCGTTGTGGCGGAAATTGCGGCTCGATTCCAACGTTCCTGAATCGGTGAACGATAGAAGTTCACTTCAGCGTCCGGGAATTCGTCCTCTAGCTCGCGCCGAACCTCCAGCACGGACTGGTCGAGCGTGATCAGATCCAAGTGGTTGGCGGCGTCCCCCTTAGGGTGAAGTTCCTTGACGATCTGTCGCTTGTAGCTGGCCACAGCAATTGGCTCGAAGGACTCAGGAAAGAGCAAGAAGAGAACAACGTGCCGAAACATTCGTGCTGTAACATACTTCCTTTCTTCGAGCCAACCTGCGAACTCCCAGGGGGCTGCCAGAAGCTCTACCCTTCGTTCAGAGCGAGTAACAAACCAGTCGACCATCATCGTGACAAAGAACCGGAACTCACGCCACATATGGGTGAAATAGGCAGTTCCGCCACTACCAACGCCGGCGAGAACCGGATCGGACAAAGCGTTGTGGTCCTCAGTCAGGCTGGTTCCCGACCAAGCCCACGTGGCGGTGATGCGGTCACGTTTTTTCGTGGCAGTCATGTTGAGCGGATAGAGGTAGTATAGCCAAGCCATCTCCGCCCAAAGACGCTTTGACGCAGGCGAAGCTGGTTCAAGTTGACGCTTCAGCTTCACTTCGAACCGATCTTGCCCTTCATCCAACCGCTCTACATAAAAGCGATTCAGAGCCTCAAAGTTTTCGGAGTTCCAGAGATCTTCAGGAGAGAACACAGAACCGCCGGCTAACAGGCATTGCTGCTTCCACTGTTCGGCTGCTTGAAGGATCGGTTCGGCTTGCTTTAGTCTGCTCATATCGATATCTCGCTTATCTCGTTTGCGCCTATTGGTTTCACTGGGCCTCTAAGCGTCGGTCAGAAGTCGATACGCCTAGATGGTGGTGGCTTGGCGGGCCATCCATGCCTGTCGGGAACGGATCTTGTCGGGATTCCAGGTATCGTAGTCGTCGGCGAGCTTGCGGGTGATGACGAAATCGCAGTTCCGGTAGATTGATCGCTTCGCGAAGTAGACGGCTACCGGTAGCTCGATTGTCGGTCGCGGTGAGCAGCGTCAGGTTCCGGTTGCTGGTGGTGCGCAGAGTCTTGTCCGTGAACGCGGCCCGGAACTCCGCGTCTTCCGGATATACCGGATGCAGTTGCTCGATCGCCTCGCCGGGGCGGGCACTGCGCGACTGGGAAATGGCAACGGCTACCTGATTGTAGACCGATTCCTGTTCGTTGCCTTGCCTCCCGCAGATCACGTTGTACCGCAATGAAACGACCGCTACGGCTCTGAGCAGTCGCGCAAACCCTGCTCGGTCGTGATCGGAATACCGATCGAACGCGGCAAGCAGCAGCGCCAACGGCTGGCGCACCCCGAACATCTGCAGTAGCGACAGGCTGGCGCGTTCCTCGGCGGTCCACGAGCCGTCATCGGGGTTACGAAGGGCCGCGTTTACCCGTGCCTGGCGGTCGAGGTCGCGAACCAGGGCGAACACCTCGGACCTGCCGTCGATCACGCTGCGAATGGTCTTGAACAGATCGGCCTGGCGCCCCAGGCGGCAGCGGCTGTTCCAGCATACGCGCAGGAACTCGGGCAGGCTCTCGCTGCCGAGCAGGCCGACAATCGACTCCCACCGATTCTCCAGGGCAGTGATTTCGGACTCGTGGGTGCCACCGCGAGCCACAACCGAGAACAGGTAGTTTTTCAGCAGATCGGTTGTCGACAGGCGCACGCCACGGGCGTTCAGCGTTTCGAAGACCTTGAATGCGTTCAGCTCGTCGGTGACGGTGATGACGGTGAAGAAGAGCTTGTCCACCGCCCCGTCCACGAAGCTGGCGACCGCGGTTCCATCATTCCCAGACCGCTCCTGAACCCGCGCCTTGAACCAGGAGAACGCGCGGCGCAGAAGATGTTCGGAGGCGTTCAGGCCACGCTGCGGAAGCCGTTCCAGGGGCACCAGGTAATTCTGGTAAGAGCTGTCGTTGTGGCGTTTGAGGGTGAGCTTCGACCGCGGCACCAGGGTGACCGGATCCAGATAGCCGACGTAGCTGGCGCGAAGCTGTTCGGCACGTCGGGTCTGCGGGTCGCCTGGTTCGTCCGGCGCAGCCAAGTCCGACAGGTGGGAAACCGCGGCGAGCATCAGCAGACTGAGCGTGGTCATGCGCTGCTGGCCATCAATGATGTCGAAGGCCCGGTTGTCGGTGGACTGAAGCACCAGGTAGCCCAGGTAGTGGATAGGTTCCGGATCGGCCTCGAACAGGGCGACGATGTCCTGCCACAGGTCGTCCCACTCGTCTGGCCCCCACGAGTAGTCTCGTTGGAACAGCGGTCCTCGGTAGCTCAGCCCGTTGCCCATGAGTTGCCGGAACGTATTGTTGTTGGTGTTGAAATTCATCCCGGAGTGCCCGAACCGCGCGTCACAGGATAGTGTAGCACACGGTAACGGGTCCGGCGGCGCGCACGCATATTGGCGGGTTGGAATCCATCCGTGCGACGATGCGGTGAGGCGGCAAGCAAGTGCAGGTAGTTACGGATGACGACAGGTTTCTGTTCGATTTGCAGGGGTTTCTGGTGTTGCGCGGCGCGATCGAGCTGGACCTGGTCGAAGCGCTCGACCGTGCGGTGGTGGAGAACGAGGCGATCGAACACGACGAGAGCTGGGCGGAGGGGTTGCCGGTGGTTACCCACGGGCACCTGACCAAGGATCGCTATATCGATTGCCAGGTGCGCCTGAACGGTCTGCCGCGGCTCGATCCGGTGTTCGACCGGCTGATCGCCCATCCCGGGTACCTGCCCTACCTCAGAGAGTTCGTGGCGGAGCCGCAGCTCGTCAACACGTGGTCGATCTCCAAGTACGCCGGGCGTGATGCGACCGGCTGGCACAGCGGCATCCAGCCCGCCGACTACACGGTGCGGGGCGGCAAGATCCGCTCCCCGATGCTGAACGTGGTCACCATGCTCACCCCGAACCACCCCGGCGACGGCTGCTTCTGCGTGCTGCCCGGCTCGCACAAGAAGAACTTCGAACTCGACCGGGAACGGTGGTCGTGGGCCGGGCTCGATACGCCGGGTGCGGTCGAGATCACCGGCGAACCGGGCGACGTGATGATCCTTACCGAGGCGCTGGTGCATGCCGGCGCCGCCAAGACCAGCACACGGAGGCGCACCACGCTGCAGTACAACCACGTGGAGCGCACCAGGGCGGGCTCCGGCATGGCCGACTATCACAACGCCCGCCACTACTGGATGCCGCCGTCGATCCGGTGCCGGTTCACGCCCGAGCAGCGCGCACTGACGAGTTGGATGAGCTACACCATCCCCGACCGTTCCATTCCGGGAGCGGAGAAGAGCAACGACTGAGGGGGCGCGGGTGAGGAGCGGCAACGGGACCGGGGCGCCCGGCGCCGCGCCTGCCGCAGGCGCCGAGCAGGCTGCCCGCGCCACCCGCGCCCGCGCCACCCGCGGCGGCGGTTCTGAACCGGCTACGCGCGCGGCAATTCAGCGACCCGTCCGGTGTAGGAGACCACGCGTCCGAGCCTGATTTCCGCTCCCTCTGCGGCCGGGTTCTTGCGGCCGGTGACGCGCACCTCCAGGCGGTGCTCGCCGGCGGCCAGGCCGGTGACCCACACCGCCGTGCACTGGCAGGCATTGACCCACTGCTTGGGATGGTACATGTCGCGTTCCTGCACCAGTTCGCCGTCGATCCACGCCTCCAGCACGCCGCAGGTGCAATGGATGTCGCCCTGCACGAAGATCACGTTGCCGCGGAATGCCACCTCCAGCGCGTCGCCCGCCGTATCGCTGCGCATCAGCGGCTCGCCCTGGCCGTGCCGGGCCCACCGTCCGCGCCACGTCAGCCGCGCGTCGGTGGCGGCGAACGCGTCGACCGGCTCCAGGTCCGGGAACGACACCTCGGCTGGCGCATCGTGGCGGAACGGTTGCCGGCGCACCAGCACGTCCGATCCCCGTTCCTGGCCGCCGTTGGCCAGCACGTTGGCGATGGCCAGCAGCACGCACTCGTCGGCGGCGGTGACGATCGAGTAGCGGGTGTGGTTGTAGATGCGGTTCAGGTAGGGCCACATCTCGCGCCGAACGCGCTCGGGCAGGCCCTCGTAGCCGGTCAGGGTGCCCATGATGCCGCCGGTGTTGGCGGTGTTGCTGTCGGTATCCTGGCCGGCGCGGGTGGTGATTTCGATGGCGCGGTAGTAGTCGCCGCCCGAGTACAGCACGCCGAGCGCCACGTAGGCGCCGTTGAAGCTGGCCTGGATGTTGAACTTGCCGCCCGGCTCGGTCGGTCCCCACGGGCACAGGTCGTGGTTCCACTTGCCTTCGATGGCACGCCAGGCGTGCATCCAGTCGTCGGGCCGGTCGCGGTGGCAGGCGAGCAGGTCGTCGATCAGGAGGCCGTACCTGCTGTCCGCCGGGATCGCCTGCCGGCCCAGTTCGACGATGCGGCGCGGGTCGGTCTCGAACCAGGCGGCGGCGTACATGGCGGTAAAGAACATGCCGCCGTAGATGCCGTCGCCGTAGTTCACCACCCGGCCCTGGCGCCGGCACAGGTCCTGGGCGGCCTCCGGCAGCCCCGGTGAGATCATGCCGATGTAGTCGCACTCGATCTGGAAGTCGATGTCGTCGGCGTGCGGGTTGTAGAAGGGGTGTCCGGCCAGCTCGGCGGGGATGCCGGCCAGCACGTTCTGGCGCGCCTGGCCATTGGCGTGCCAGACCAGGAACTTGCCCTCCCGGTAGGGGATGGCGAAGTCCTCGGACGAGGCGCCCAGCCCCTTGTCGGCGACCACTGCCAGATTCGCCATGTTCATGTACAGGTCGTCTTCGTTGACCAGCCACTCGCGCAGAGCGTGCTCCTGCACGTCCACCGCGCCGAGGAAGATGCGTCCGTTGAACGCGAATTCCAGCGGCTCGCCCATCGCCGCGCCATACGACTTGCCCACCCAGGCGCCGAGGATCCGGTCCTCCAGCACGGCCCTCGGGATACGGATCAGCTCGCCGGCGTGGCGTGGCCGGTTGCCGTCATTCATCGCGTTCACCCTTGTCGCGGCCCAGGGTGCGCCGGCCTAGCGGCTGCACGGGCCGATAGTTGCGCGGATAGAGGGCGCCGAACGCCGCAATCTGCGCCGCCGACAGGGTAACCGGCTCGGTCATCACGATCCAGGACACCCCTTCGGTGCAGGGCGGCGTGGTGAGCGATCCGCGGTAGCGCCAGGCGGTTCGCCTCTCGGGCAGCAGTTCCGCCATCGGCACCGCATCCGGCAGTGCCACCACGGCGCCGGTCTGGAGTGGCAGACGTGTCCAGATCGGCGCCAACACTTCGCTGGCAGCTCCCGCCCGCAGAAGGACGCCGACTACCGCCAAGCCGCCGCCGCGGTTTACTTGGTCCACTTGGTGTACTTGGTCCACTTGGTGTACTTGGTCCACTTCGTGGACCAGGTGCATCTCCATCGGGAATCGGACGCCGCCGACCGTGTGCTCGCTGCCGTGGTGAAAGTGGAACTGCAGCAGTTCGTAGCGGGTGCCGCCGACCGTGATGCCGCTGCCGCGGTCGACGTTCACCTGAATGGTGCGCCCCGTGTTCACGACCGTGCCGGCGCGCTGTCCGTAGTCGAACTCTACCCGCGGAAAGTCGCCGACCGGCGCTGCTTCGGCGAGCTCGATCGGCGACTGCTCCACGCCTTTCGAGCAGACGCAGAATGCGTCGTCGAGTGATCCCCAGTTGGCCGCACCGCGGTCTCCCTCGTAGCTCCACACTGGTTCTTTCGCCATCACTTCCGGCGGCGTAGCGCGGCCCCCGGTGCGTTCATTCATCGCGTACACCTCATTCGCGCCCGAGAGTGCGTCCGCGCAGCGGTTGCGGAGGCCGAAAATTGCGCGGATGGAGGGCGCCGAACTTCGTGATTTGAGCCGCTGACAGCGTAACCGGCTTACTCATCACGATCCAGGAGACTCCCTCGGTGCAAGGTGGAGTGGTGAGCGATCCGCGGTAGCGCCACGCCGTCCTTGGTTTCGGCAGCAACGCCATCACGTCGATCTCCTCAGGCAGTGCCACCGCCCAGTTGGCTTGGCTCGGAAGGCGCTCCCAGATCGGCGCCAGCGCTTCGTGAGCGGCGCCTTCGCCGAGCAGCACGCCGATCACCGCCAGCGCCCCGCGGTCGCTACGGTGCACCAGGTGCATCTCCATCGGTAACTGGGTGCCGTCGAGTGTGTGCTCGCTGCCATGATGGAAGTGAAACTGCAGGAGTTCGAATCGGGTGCCGTCGAGTGTGATGCCGTCGCCCCGTTCCAGGTTCACTTGAATCGTGTGGCCGTTGTTGGCGACCATGGCGAGGCGCGGTCCGTAGTCGAACTTGATGGCGGGATAGTCTCGGTCGGTTCCGGATACGAGATCGACCGGCGACTGCTCGGTGCCTTCGGCGCAGGCGGAGAAACTCTGGTCGAGGGAACCCCAGTGCGCAGGCCCCCGTTTCCCTTCGTATCCCCAGAGAACCTCGGCGGTGGTCTCGCCCCACGAGTTGAGCGCGGCGAACAGACCGCAGAGGGCCAGGACGGATGCGGCCGCGCGGCGCGTCACCATGCCGGTAGCGCCGCCGCGCCGGCCGGCGTTTTCGGACCATGCATGGCCCGATTGCACCACACTGACAGCCGCGAATCAAGCGGACTCGGAGATGGCGCGCGCGGCGAGGGCGGCGAGGGCGCGGCGCGAGTGCTTGATGGCGCCGCCGGCTGCATCGGCGGGCGGCGCCGGCATGGCGAAGTAGCGGATGGGATGTTTGAAGCGCGCCAGCAGGGGGTCGAGGTGGACCTCAATGTCGGGCGGCGGCAGGGGCCCCGATGCGAGCGCCAGGAAGGCGGCCGGGCGGCGGCCGAACTCGGGGTCGGGCACCGCCACGCATACCGCGGCGAGCACCGCGGGGTGTGCAAGCAGTGCCTGCTCCACCTCCTCGGGCTGAATGTTCTCGCCGCCGGAGATGAAGCGCGCATCGCGGCGCCCGGTAACCGACAGTCGCCCGCCGTCGAGCCGGCCCAGGTCGCCGCTGGCGAACCAGCCGCCCGCGCCGGCGGCCGGCCGCACGCGCTCCTGCTCCAGGTAGCCGAGGCACAGGGT
>MKWU01002056.1_pt1 | contig 31850 bp, 32 predicted proteins | sample 809101 | NCBI WGS metagenome assembly MKWU01 (sample SAMN05860141, study PRJNA318959) | sponge metagenome | host: Aplysina aerophoba | place: Slovenia: Piran, Adriatic Sea, Gulf of Piran | collected 2013-05-07
GGAGGGTGGGTTTCACCACACCGAGGGCCTGTATATGTCGTTCAGTGTCATCAAACGTTTCAGTAATTCATCTTGCCGGGGGCAGCCCTCGCCCAGCTCCAACCTGAGCCGAAAAAAGCCTTTATGGTGAGACTGGATGGTGAGTTTCACCACACCGAGTGCCTGTTTATGTCGTTCGGTGTCATCAAACGTCTCAGCAATTCATCTTGCCGGGGCAGCCCTCGCCCAGCTCCGACCTGAGCCGAAAAAAGCCTTTATCGTGAGACGGGACGGTGAGTTTCACGACACCGAGTGCCTGTTTATGTCGCTCAGCGTCATCAAACGTCTCAGCAATTCATCTTGCCGGGGCAGCCCTCGCCCAGCTCCGACCTGAGCCGAAAAAAGCTTTATCGTGAGACGGGACGGTGAGTTTCACGACACCGAGTACCTGTTTATGTCGCTCAGCGTCATCAACCGTCTCAGCAATTCATCTTGCCGGGGCAGCCCTCGCCCAGCTCCAACCTGAGCCGAAAAAAGCCTTTATGGCGAGACGGGACGGTGAGTTTCACGACACCGAATGCCTGTTTATGTCGCTCAGCGTCATCAAACGCCTCAGCAATTGATCTTGCCGGGGCAGCCCTCGCCGAACTCCGACCTGAGCCGAAAAAAGCCTTTATCGTGAGACGAGACGGTGAGTTTCACGACACCGAGTGCCTGTTTATGTCGTTCAGTGTCATCAAACGCCTCAGCAATTCATCTTGCCGGGGCAGCCCTCGCCGAACTCCGACCTGAGCCGAAAAAAGCCTTTATCGTGAGACGGGACGGTGAGTTTCACGACCGCCTCACCAATTCATCTTACCGGGGGCAGTCCTCGCCGAACTCCGACCTGAGCCGAAAAAAGCCTTTATCGTGAGACAGGACGGTGAGTTTCACGACCGCCTCACCAATTCATCTTACCGGGGGTAGCCCTCGCCGAACTCCGACCTGAGCCGAAAAAAGCCTTTATGGTGAGACGGGGCGGTGAGTTTTACGACACCGAGTGCCTGTTTATGTCGCTCAGTGTCATCAAACGTCTCAGCAATTCATCTTGCCGGGGCAGCCTTCGCCCAGCTCCGACCTGAGCCGAAAAAAGCTTTATCGTGAGACGGGACGGTGAGTTTCACGACCGCCTCACCAATTCATCTTACCGGGGGCAGCCCTCGCCGAACTCCGACCTCAGCCGAAAAAAGCCTTTATCGTGAGACGGGACGGTGAGTTTCACGACCGCCTCATCAATTCATCTTACCGGGGGCAGCCCTTGCCGAGCTCCGACCTGAGGCGAAACGCTTTACAGCGAAGCGGGCTGGTGGTTTCACGACATTGAGCGCCTTTTGGTGTCGCTCCGTGTCATCCAGCGTCATCCAGCGTCATCCAGCGTCACAGGCCATTCAGCTTGCCGGGGACAGGTCTTGCCAAGCTCCGACCTGAGCCAAAAATCGTTATGGCAAGACGAAATGGTGATTATGGACTTTATGATACTTAACGCCTTTTCCTGCTTGTGTCGCTCAGTGTCATCAAGCATCACAGTCCATTCCGCTTGCCGGAGACAGCTATTGCCAAGCTCCGACCTGAGCCGAAGATCTTTATGAAAAAACGAGATGGTGATTGTGCGTTTTATAACACTCAACGCCTTTTCCTTCTTGTGTCGCTCAGTGTCATCAAGCGTCACCGACCACTCACCTTGCCGGGAGTCACCCTGTCATCGAAAAGCTTTCTGTCCAGACAATGAAGCCCGACCGCCGGGACCTGCCTGGCTTGTTCTTATGCGCCCGCCCCCCAGCAACAACTGTGCATTTGCAGATCGCCCACGCTCGCCAGCGGGGCTATTGCATCAGTAATTACCCCTTCAGGGACGGCCCTCACCAGGCTTGCCGCAAACGGACGTGGCATCCTGGCGGCTGCCCCGGTAGAATGGACGGCCTTTGCCCTTCGTATTCCGATCTCCAGTACAAAGCATGTCGTTGTTCCGCTACGCACTCCCGGCTTTGCTTGCCATAGCACTGACGGCAACCAGCCAGGCATCCAGTCTGCCCTCCATAGGGGATACCAGTTCGGGCATCGTCTCCCGCCAGCAAGAAAAAGAGTTGGGGCAAAGATTTCTGCTGCAGCTCAACAGACAATCTGCCCGGGAAGCCGATCCTCAACTGGTGGACTACACGGAGACCCTGGTCGCCCGCCTGACCGAGGTCAGCCAGATCCCCTTGCCGGATCTCTCCATAGTGCTGCTCAACAATCCCTGGCTGAACGCTTTTGCCGTACCCGGCAGCGTCGTGGGCATACACACGGGACTCTTTCACTACGCCGATACCGAAGCCGAATTCGCGGGCGTCATTGCCCATGAACTGGCCCACCTGCGCCTGCGCCATTACGCACGCAGCATAGAGTCCCAACAGCAGCAACAACTCCCCACCCTGGCCGCCCTGCTGGGCAGTATCCTGTTGGTTGCCAGCGGTGCACCGGATGCCGGCATAGCCGCCCTGTCGTCAACCATGGCAGGCAGCCTGGATGCCAGAATCAGCTTCACCCGCACACACGAGCAGGAAGCGGATCGTGTCGGTATTCAAATACTGGCAGATGCTGGCATAGACCCGCGCGGCATGCCTCGTCTGTTTGAGCGCATGAGTAAAATGGAGGGCACCGGCCCTCAGTACGAATTCTTGCGCACCCACCCCCTGAGCAGCAGCCGCCTGGCAGACACCCGTGCCCGCGCCGAACGCTACCCGGCGGTCAACAACAGCAAGAGACAGCTCTCCTATCAGTTGATGCAAAAGCGCGCCATGCTTCTGATGAGCCGAACGCCAGAGAAAGTGCGGGATGCTTTTCGCAGTGAGGTCAACACCGGGCGAACCCGCTCACTGACTGCCAGCCGCTACGGCCTGGCTCTGGCTGAAAACACATTGAAAAACCCGGAGGCGGCCGAGAAGGCCCTCAGCCCGCTGACCGCAAGCGACAACCGCAACATCAGCATCCAGATACTTCACCAGCAGATTCAGTTCGCCCTGGGAAAACAACAACAGGCACTCAAGAGCCTTCAACAGCTTCTGGCCCTGAATCCTGGCAACTTTCCCATAACGACTGTGATCGCTGACCTGCTGCAACAAGATGGTCAGTACAAAAACGCACAGACCCTGTTTTCCCGGATCTGTAAAACCAGGCCACGAGATCCCGAGGCCTGGTACAGGCTGGCCGAAGCCGCAGGACTGGCGAAAGAACCTCTGGCAACACACACTGCCCGGGCCGAATACTTTTTCCTGACAGGAAACCTTGCAAAGGCCCGTTTACAGCTGGAACGCGCCCTCGCGGTTCCCGACACGCCCTTCAGCCGCAAAGAGGCTATAAACCACCGCCTCCGGGAAATCCGGGACATGCAGACGAGCCCGGAATACCAGGGCTGAAAACAGGACAGAGACAAAGACAGCGCAGAACAGCAAGCCACTGTCTCCCTCTGGCACTGGAGTCACAAGCCCGGGTCGTCTTATTCAACAGATGCGCTACGCCCGCGCCGGCCAGGCCGTGGCAACAGCCTTGACCAGTGCCGCCAGCGGAATGGCAAAAAACACGCCCCAACCTCCCCAGAGTCCACCGAAAAAAAGCACAGCAACGATAATGGCTACAGGGTGCAAATTCACAGCCTCGCTGAAAAGAAGCGGAACAAGCACGTTGCCGTCAATGATCTGCAACACACTATAAGCCGCCAGCATGATGAAAAACGGATCAGTCAGGCCCCATTGGAACAAACCCACGGCTATCACAGGCAGAGTCACCAACACCGCACCTATAAAAGGAACAACAACAGAAAGACCCACCAGTGAGCCAAGAAGAGCGGCATAACGCATATTCAAAACGGCAAAGAGGGCAAAGGTGGAAGCACCCACTATGACAATTTCCAACGCCTTGCCGCGAATGTAGTTGGCAATCTGACGGCTCATTTCAGCGCCGACCTGATCTATCATGCGACGTTTGCTGGGAAGCAAGGCGACAAACCACTGCATCAGAGGCTGACGATCCTTGAGAAAGAAAAAGACCAGAATAGGAATCAGGACCAGGTACACAAGAAGCGCCAGTATGTTGGGCAGCGTCGCCAGGGAGACTGACAGCAGCCAGCGCCCCATTTTGCTCAGCTGCTCGTGCGCCGTCACACTCCAGGAATGTACCTGCGCCTCTGAAAAGACTCCGGGATAGGCTTCAGGCAATTTACTCAGAAGTTCCCGCCACGGCTGCACCATTCGCGGCAACTCGTTGAGAAGGGTCGTTCCCTGATCCCAGACCAGGGGCAACACCAGGAGAAATACAGCAATAAAAAGTGCCATGAACAACAAAAAAACCAGATTGACGGCCAGCCCCCGCGGACAGTGCAACCGCTCCAGAATGCTGACCAAACCCTGCAGAATAAATGCCAGCACCAGGCTTGCAATGACTGGTGCCAGAACAGAGCCGAACAAGAGTATGACCGCCAGTGCTCCCGCCAGCAGGAACAGCATGGCGAGAGCTTCTTCGCTCGAAAAGTAGCGCTGTATCCAGCCGCCGATAATTTTGCACGCCGTGATATTTTGCATTGTCTGTTTATCTACCTTCATTCACATAGAGCGATTCGCTGCAAGATCAGCGCAGGCATGGTCCATTTCCAGGGACCATCTCCAAGGTCCATTCCCTGTGGCGCGGCCGAAGTCTACCACCGCCCCCTCCTCAGCAGAACCGCCCGACCCGCGCTCATATCGCCAGACGCTGTACCACAACACCACGACAGCAAACTCCACGAACAGAGCGCTATAGGCGAACTCATCTCTTTATTGCCGTGAAAACAGACAAAACAACAAGAACAGCCTGGTTGTTGTGCTTGTTAACCAGCAGGAACACTGCGCTATTCGGGCAATGGCCGCCCAGGAAGAGCAGCTACGAGATCAGGGCGCGCCCTGAGTCGAAAAAACCACTCAATCATGGCGTACCTGCGACTTTTACTCACCTTTCCTGGCAGGGGCAACAGGCAACAGGCAACAGGCAACAGGCAACAGGCAACAGGCAACAGGCAACAGGCAACAGGCAACAGGCAACAGGCAACAGGAGGATGTTCCACAGGCGAACAGGTCTATACAAACCTGTTCGCTTCAAGGAACGGGACAGGACTCAAGAGAGGACACCAGGACCTGTCCCTGGTGTCCGCCAGGTTTCTCTTTTTTTCCGTCTAGCTCCGCAAGGCTTCCATTTCCTGCTCGCGACTCATCATTTGGCTGGATGACATTTCGTCCAGAGTCTGACGCTGCTTCTCCTTGCGACTGGCAATGGCAATCTGAACAAGAGCCACAAAAACACCCAGCATGCCGCCAAGCACTACGCCCAGAACAGCGATCAATTTTTTCTTTGGCTTGACAGGACTGGCAGGAACCATGGCAGGTTCGTCAACGACCACCGGCTGCAGGTCATCCAACTGCACATCCAGGCTTTGCAGTCTCTGCAGCATCAGGGCATGAGGAATCACTTCTCCCAGCATGGGCCTGTCAGAATCGTTCTCCTGCGGCCGGGAGATAAATTTATACCTCTCAAGCTCGTTGACGTGCTGTTCCACAAGTTTGGCAAGAACATCCGAACCAAGAACAAACATGGTTCCAGAATCTATGTTGGTACCAATATCTCGAGGAAGTTCTTGAGGAAAGCCTCTAATCCCTCCCGCCTTGGCCGTATCCAGAGCCTCACCAATTTGCATAGTCTTCAATGCGTTGGTCTCAACAAACCGATTTTCAATCTGGCTAACACGACGACTCATACCAGAAATCTTCTGATTCAGCGCAATCTTGATGTTGGAACTCAGCTCAGCGGCTGTGCGCTGGCGCGCCGTCGGCAGCAGATAATTATTAATCAGTTTTGCGGCAAAGGCCTGGTCTCCGGACTCATAGGTGACAGTCACGAAATGACCGCCGTCCTCTTTTTCCTCATCCCTTCTCTCTATGCTCAAGTCGTCTTGAAATGCCTTGAATCCACTGGAAAGAGCCGCATCCAGATGTTTGCCGCCAGTTTCCTTCCGAATAAGCTCCGCAAGGCCACTGCTCTCAAATACAGCATGCAGGGTGGAGGGGGCAGTAAGATAGCGGTAATACAGAGAGAAGGCCGCGCCCGCAGACGTTTGTCCGATATCCATCTCCTGCTGAATCTCATGCAAAGGGGCCATCTGAGCAGCAGTGGGCGTATATATTCGAGTGCCGGCCTGCCAGGTCGGCGGCAACAGCATTGCAGCCATAACCGCCAGCACAGAGATAAACGCTGTAATGGCGATAATTGTCCACTTGCGGTCCCAGAGCTTTTCGCCCAGCTCGAACAGATCAATCTCATCATCCTGCATACTCTGGGCATAATGGGACTGGGGGTGCAGAGGAGCGGCTGGCGTCCCATCCCGGGAAGCCGATGGCTGACTGTCGAAGTTGTAAGTTGTGCTCAAGGTAAAACCACTGTGTAGCTATTGGATGTGTAACTATTGGAGATGAATCAGAGCCGGAAAGACGAAGACCCGAGCCGTAAAAAAACACAGTCTCCAGCTTATGTCTTATGTTGCCAGCTTGCATGTTCCCGGGCCGGAACAGCCGGGGAAGCGGCCGCAAGTATAATCTATTTCAACCTGTCCGGACACAGCCTGTTGCACGGGGGCCGCTGTTATCCTCGTGCTGGTGATACTGTCTTGTCCTGCATACAACTGCCATTTCCCGTCGATCGCTTGAGCTCCCAGCGATCTCTGCCCTCCTGAACTCACCTCAGCCGACCATCGCCAGCCTGGCCTTGGGGCACCTCTTCGTTCCAGCCGCACCCCGGTGGCTGGCAGCCTGATGGAATGCCAATGAAACAGCTCAGCGTCTTTTCACTCACTCTGACAGCAGCAATGATTATCACTCTCCCGGAAAGAGACTCAGGCCGTAGCAGCACACTTCAGCCCCCGGGCCGCATACTGACAGCCTGGAAACTTTGCGCCTCTGAACAGTTCCCCCGCCCTCGCTTTCAGCGGTACCTGTCACTCCATCACCTCGTCAACAAAAGAGTTTTCCACAACGCGCTCCAGGAAAAGCGGGGCCGGGGGGATGTACTACTCTTCATGAAAACCCAATGTGATTCACCAGAACGACAGACGGTCACTCCCTTGAGAAGGCCCCGGAGATCGGCAGGTTTTACCCCCCGCAGGGTGGCTCTGGCTCCTGCTCTCTCCGGAACCCAAAAACAGCGACAGCAGCGGGAGAGCCCACCACAGCGCATGCTCAATGGGCAGGGCGCGACGGACTGTGCGGCAAGAGTGCTTCGACAATGTCAAAAAAAATGCCTGAGGCCCATCCTATCCTGTTCCAGGGAGCAAACCTGGCACACTTCCTCAAAGTCTACAACCGCATAACGGGGCGCGAGCTCGGCTACCTGGGGAGCATCAGCCCCACGCACATGATGCTCATGAGTCGCTGGCGCATGCAGACCGACTGCACTTTTTACCTGAGAATCATGCTGCCTTCCCCTGTCCACGGGGAGAACTGTGTCGACTTCGACGTTTACTGCCAGTGGAGCAAGCCCGACCCAGGCGCAGACAGCTTCGATTCCGGATGCCTTATCCTGTCCAGCTCCCTCTGTCATGAGGTGCTGCGCACATCCATCAGCCACTACTTTTCTTTCCGCCAGACTCCCCTCTCATAGCCAACAGGGTCGCAGCCTGACCCTGATCCCCCTGGTGACATTCAATCAGTCACAACAAGGACGCGACGGCTCGGTCCCTGTAGCCCTGGCGTTTTGCGCACCCGTTCATGGCATTTGCCAAGACTTGCAGACACTTCTAGAATCGCCAACCCCGACGGGCTTTCGGCCTGGTCGGGCAGGCTCTTGACGAGCACAACGCAAACAGTGGCATTCGGGTGATTGCATGACGGCTTACAGCACACAAGAAACCTCGGAGCAGCAAGAGCTCAATCGCGTTTTCTGGCACAGCCGCCGCGGCATGCTGGAACTCGACAAACTGCTGGTCCCCTTCGCGCAAATGGCCTACCCACAGCTGACATCCACAGACCAGGCCACTTACAGGGAACTGCTGGCCTGTGAAGACACAGAACTGCTGGCATGGCTGACCGGTTTGGCAAAACCAGACAGCAGCAGACTCCAACACATGGTTACTCTGGTTCGTCATAATGCCCGCCCAGTGCCTCCCGTTTCTTGATCTGCCCCTGGGAAAGTCAGGCATATGGCTCGCGCTCGCGCTCTGCGCCCATGGCGCACCCGTCCTGTGTCTTCTCTTTTCCGGAACCGCTTTCTGGGGAGCCCTTGCCGCTCCCCTGCTGCTCACATCCTTTATCCTGGGCCTGCGGCGCGACTACCTGCGCTGCACAGCCGCTGCTGTCTGCCAGCTGCGTTTTCACGCCGGCCGCTGGCGCCTGCTATCCGGCACCGGATGCTGGCACAGTGCCCATCTCGATGGCGAGCAGCTGGTCACCCCCTTCCTGACGCTGCTGCGCCTGCGCCTGGATGATGATCAAGGCCGGCCAGTGGGGCATCGTCATCTGGTGATATTCCAGGATGCTGCCGATCAGGAGCTCCTGCGCCAGCTCAGGGTTCTTTTGAGATTCGGCCCCATCAAGGAAACTGCGCCCCCCCTGTCCCACTGACACAAAAGTCCTTTTCTGAAACAGTCAACAGAAGGCATGCTTTCTTTGCTAGATTCAGTGGTGAAGGCGAGTTTTGTGATGCAGCTCATGGTGGCTGCAGCCGATATGCTGTTCTCTCCTCGGTCGGATACACGGCCAGATTCAACGGATCACCACTCACGCGCAGGCTGGCTCCAGCAGGCGTTTGTGCTCATGCAAACAGGGAAGAAAAAACGAATCCATGGAACTTTCTGTCAGAGCAACCAACACTGCTGTCAGATCAGGGCGTGTACGTTTCGACTTAGGCTCTGGCACTGGCCCGACGAACTGAGGACGGCACATGGCACAGGCACCAGAGACCGACAAGCTCCTCGTAGAGCGGGTATGCAAGGGAGACAAGCGTGCGTTTGATCTCCTCGTCATCAAGTACCAATACAAGATATTGGGTCTTGTCAGCAGCTACATCCACGACTTCCAGGAGGTTCAGGATGTTACTCAAGAAGCCTTTATCAAGGCCTACAAGGCGATGGGGAAATTTCGCGGTGACAGCTCCTTCTACACCTGGCTGTACCGCATCGCCATCAACACAGCCAAGAACCACCTTGTGTCACGGGGGCGCCGCCCACCCAGCACCGATGTGGACATACATGGCGACGAGTCCCACGATCATAGCTACATGCTCAAGGACAGCGAAACCCCGGAGCGCAACCTGCAGAAAACCCAGATGGAAGAGGCAATTTTCCGGGTGATGAGAACCCTGCCTGATGAACTGCGAACAGCAGTTACCCTGCGCGAATTTGATGGATTGAGTTATGATCAGATTGCCCAGGTCATGGATTGCCCTATAGGCACAGTGCGCTCGCGTATATTCCGGGCAAGAGAAACCATAGACAAGGTTATCCGGCCCCTGCTGAGCAGAGCCGGGTAAGTGACCACAATGACCAGTGAGGTGTCTTATGGCTGATGCCGGAAAAGAAGAGAAAGATCGGACCTGTGAGTCACTGTCTGCCCTTCTTGATGATGAGGCCAGCGAGCTCGACATACAGCGCGTGCTGAGCAAGAAAATGCCTGACATTCGCGAGCAGGCGCTGCGCTACCGGAAAACGGGTGCCGTCATAAGTCAGGGCAACCCGAAGTTTGCTGATGTCGATCTGTCGAGTGCCATCAGTGCGGCCATCGCCGATGAACCTGTTCCTCAGCCTGCGCCAGAGCCGGAACAAACGACTGAGCAAAGCCAGCCGCAGCTGCAGCGCCCGGCCGCAACAAGCTGGCCCTGGCTGGGGCTCGGTGGCGGTGTGGTCACAGCGGCATCCGTGGCATTTGTTGTGTTTCTGGCTGCCAATGAGCAGAACGGACGCGAGGGTGACGCAGGCATATCCCCCCTGGCGCGGCAAGACCCGCAAGCACCGGAATCTGTCGAGCTGCACGGCAGGGATGCTGTGATCCCGTACCGGGTTCAGGCGGGTCTGCCAGGCGACATCCAGCCGCAGGTATCTGAGGCTGAGCCGCTGGCAGGCGAAGAGTCCGGCGCGGAGAACGACCTGGAGGCCGGCACCGACGCGCCGCAGCTACGGGAAGACGAAGACGATATGGTCAGTGATGTCCCTCCCCTTGATCCTCCCTTTCTGTTGAATGAAGAACAGGACGGAGAAAACCTCTGAAATCAGCGGGAGGCTGTTGTGAGAAAGCCTCCCGGCTCCCCCTCCTGGTGTCACAAACACCTGTTACAAACACCTGTTACAAACACCCCGGCGGTAGCGGCTGTCCCAACAGTCGCTTTATCTGCCGTCGCGTATCAGGAACATGCAGCCTGTCGAAATACACCAGATCGGTATGATCCATGGCTATGCGTCGCTCTTTTTCTTGCTGGAAGAACGCGATGCCCGCCGCGCCGCGCAACTTGCCCCTGATGTCATGATCGCGGATCAGGTGAGAACTGATGTCGCGCCGGGGCTGGGACATGACGCGCTCAAACCACGGACGTTCGTCGTCTGTGGCCACCAGCGATTCCCTGCTGGCGAAAACAGGTGAACGGGTCAGTTCAACCCGCCGACCTCCAAGCCTGGCGGGTGCTGTTGCGCACCTGCCGGGCTGAGGGTTTGACGCAATAGCCGCACAACACTCTGTGTCCGTGCCGGGGGCCGGGACAACCTCATGCAGCTGCTGTACTGAATGCATTATTTTTCCCCGGCGCCTCATACGCCGTCTATTCGATGGGTGATTGTCATCAGGTGCCGGAAAACTTTTTGTCCGATACCCCGGGCATTGGCAGCAGATTGTGACGCCGGTTCCTCTCCTTCTTTCACAAGGCCCCCGGCGGTAAAGGTTGACCTGTGGCCCGTTCTATCTTTTGACGCTCCACAGGATCGAAAAGTGCATAGAAATAGGCCAGATCGGTGTTGTCCACCGCCCTTTCCGAGGAGCAGTTGTAGTCTTCTTTCACCATCACGAAACCGCCCACAAAATGGGGGTCGTGCGGATTCTGGAATCTGTGGTCATACCACTTGCCCCCGTCTGGAGCATCGTTCATGACGCGCGTTTCCCCGTCTGACATGAAGTACTGATGCACCGCCTGCCAGTGTGTTTGCAGGAAGGTCCAATGCGCTTGCAAACTGGCCATGTCGGTCCTGGCAAAGTCTTCAGCCAGCTGCCCGATTTTCCCGTCAGATACAGGCGCGGCCAGGTCAGGGTAATGTCTGGCCAGCCGGTGCACCCACAGACAGGCCAGCAGTGCCTGCCAATCCGTGATTGTCTGATAACAGGACGGATAATCGAGCGTTCTTTCCCGCCGGAGAAAGCTGATGCGGTATAGCAGGCGCGTCATGCTGTCAGTCTCCAGATATTTCCTGCCGCCAGAGGATGTTTCTTCATGAAAGAGATTGAACAGGATCAACGCCAGAGCCAGATCCAGCTGATGCTCCCGTAAAGACGCGGGCACAAGATTCATCACCAACTGACGGAAGCGAAAGCGGTTGCTCACCCCTTCGAGGGGATGGGTACTGTCAGGCGCGAAAGAAAATGGCTGCCGGACCTGGTTGGTGTGGACGACGTCATGGGCGAAAAAGTCCAGTGGCGTCCGCATCAACCCATCAGCGTTGACCGCATGAACGCTCGTCATACCCAATGGATAAAACGGCAGGTGCCCCAGACAGCAGAAATCCCTGGGATCCAGATATTCAAATGACGGATACAGAATCAGTTCGGGGGAGTCCAGCCACTGGAAAATTCTTTGGTAGTCGGGCCCCCAGTCGGCCAGAAGAAGCGTTTTTTCATCCGCGCCACCGGACTTGAGTTGCCCCCAGGCGCAGGACAACACCAGCGACAGGGGAATGTCTTTTGCTTCCAGCCTGCAGCTCGCCCCGTCCGCATCGCGACGGGCAAATTCGAATGTCTTCAGGCGGGGGCTGGAGGCGGCGCCCGCTTTGTTGAACAGGGCAGGGGCGCGCATCCGCAGCCCTGGCAGCGCATAGCGTACCGTAGCAATTTCCTGCATACAGCTCATCATCAGGGCCAGCTGCACTGTGCGTTTGTAAGGCGCACCCTCTTTTATCAGCTGGTCGATGCGCCCTTTCAACACCCCGAACGCCGCCAGATCTTCTTTATCCAGTGGCCATTCGAATTGCAGACCCGCCAGTATGTTGTCTGTCACTGACATCATGTTGTCCAGGCTGGTCAGTAGCGGCGCAAAGGTGTATTCCAGCCCCCGGGCTTCCATTTCTTTCCGGCGTTCGAGCTCACGCTGAAAGAACCCGATACCCTCTGTTCCCTGCAAGGTGCGCAGAATATCCGCGTAGGGCGTGCCACGGAGGCCTGCATGCGGTCGCAGCACCGCACTGAGGTCACGCTGGGGCTGGGACATGCTCTGCTCGAACCAGGGAAGCTCGTCATATACCGCCTGCTGTGTGCTGCCAAGGCTGCTGCACGGGGCGGCGGGCCCCACATATCTGTCCTGATGACGAACGGGGGCGGTCGCTGCCATGCGCCCGGTGCTTGTGTCATGGAGCGGGACAACGCCATGCAGCTGCTGTATGGAATCCATTTACTTTTCCTCGGTGTCTCATGTGCCGTCTATCCGACGGGTGATTGTCATGATGCGCCGGAAACCTTTGCGTCCGGCACTCCGGGCATTGACAGCAGATTGTGACGCCGGTTCCTCCCCTTGTTGCAGATTCCACAAAATCGCCGGTGGTAACAGCTCGCCTGTGGCCTGCTCGATCCTGAGAGTGCTTCACAGGATCGAAGAGCGCGCACAGGCACGCGCAATCAGTTTTGTCTGGCGCTCTTTGAGAATGAAGATTCCACTCTTCCTGCACGACCAGATGTTTTTCAGCGTCATGACAATTGGTGTGTGCACCCTGGAGGTCGCAGAGATGGCACCACCCGACAGACAGTGTTGTGCATGGCCGACCAGTGCTCTGGCAGGAACACCCAATGTTTTTGTACAACAACCCGTTCTGTCTGAACAAAGCGCTCGCCCGGCGGTGCCAGGCAGACAGGGCGGCTGGCAGCAACCCACTGCGGGTCCGGCCTCGACGCATCACCTGTTGTCTTGACGCCAGGCCATGCGAGGCGCTGGCGGACAAACTTGTCAGCTTCATGAGGTGCAAGCGCGGCATCGCACCGGTCCAATACCCACCTGATGATTCTGGACTGAAGAACCTGGACCCATGCTGCCCTCGATGCCGAACAAGTCCACCCGCAGAGGAACCATTGCTTGTCACCGCTCTCCTGCAGGACGGCCCTATGCCTGCCCGGTTGAAAGTTGTGGCTGGCGATTCAGGCAGCGAGCGTTCCTGTACGAACACACCAGAATCCACAGGGGGGAGCGGCCCTATGTCTGCCCGATTGAAAGTTGTGACCGGCGGTTCGTGCAGCTGGTATCAATGCAGGCACACATTCAGCAGGCGCACACGCACGACCTCACGAGAGTGCTGCCTTATGCCTGTCCGCTTGAAAATTGTCAGCGGCGATTCAGGCAGTCAGCGCACCAGAAAACACATTTGCGCGTCCACGCCAGAGAGAAACCTCATGTCTGCTTGTTTGCAGGTTGTCGCCAGCGTTTCTCACAGAAACAGGGTCTGCAAGGCCACCTGCGCACCGATCATGCAGAACGCCCTTATGCCTTCCCGTTCGAAGCTTGTGCCAACCGGCTCCGCACGCAGTCAGGCGCAAGAGGGCAGCTGGTCTCCCATACGAAAATCAAACCGTTTATCTGCCCTCATGAGGGCTGCGAAAGAAGCTTTTCATGCCAACAATCCCAGCAAAGACACCAGAGTACCCATACGAGAGAGAAACCTGTTGTGTTGTCCCGGGCGGTCTGCGAAGAACGGTTATCGCGCCAGCTCAACCCGCGCATACTTCTGCGTGGCTACAGAAACAGTCCCCGCTTTTCCTCACTACCGGCGCACGGGGGAACAGACGTCCCTGATGTGAGGAAAACAGACGGGAATTCTCGCAGCGCTACGGCCCCCTCATCGCTATACGCGCTGCCAGACAGAGGGGAGCCGCGTCTGACTGACGGGCAACGGACAGTGCGAGTCTACAGCTACCTTTTCGGCAACTTTGAGATGCGATTGACAGCTGCCTGTGATCTGCGTGCACATGCGCTGCCAGGCCACACAGGTCATAGATTGCACCTCGGCTCTATTGCGGCAACAGGCATGCAGCCCGCCGGCGCTGGCAACGGATTACAACAAGCTCTGGCACATCACCTGCAAAAGACGCCGCCCTTCCCCCTGGCGAGGCCCGGAAGACAAGCGCATCACAACACGAATCTTGTGACGCACCAAGCGGCACAACCTCCTCATCCTGTTTCTGTCCCGACTGGCGAAAAGGGTCGTGATCCAGAAAAGTTGCGGCAAGGTACCCGGGACGCCCGGGGCACTTTGTACGCTCATCCCATAACGCAGTCTGCCGGGGGAAAACGCCTCTGGCAGTGGCCGCAGTCGAACAGGGGCAAGACGCCCGTCCCGACCTGGGGGAAGCCGCCACCACTGACTACAGAGACGACAATGGAGCAGTGGAAGACATCCCGGTCCGCTACGCCAGCAAATCAATCAGCGCACAGGTCAAGCTTCCGTTACAGTGATCCATCACAGAATGAGGGTATACTCAAGCGCCCGACCAAACAGGCAAACGACAGGTCCAGCTCACGTCTGACAGTGGATTGGGAGCGTCGACTCACCACCTATTATCTGGACACCGGGCTATGAGGGGATTTGGCTGACAAGCTTGCCAGCTGCCAGAAGAGAAATCGCTGCGACACATCTGCCCAAACCAGAGCACGTCTGGACGAATGCTGGTGCTGCGGCACAGGGCGCGCTACGAAACCTGCTCAAGACCTCAGCCCGCACCGGCCACACCCTGTCACCGGCAGCCTGTGACACGCCTGCCCCTGTTCCCGTGACCAACTGTGCCGGAGAGCCGCCACTCTGGCGGTGGCTGCCATCGCCCCGGACAGAGATGCTCGTCCTGTCCAGTCAGGAGCCGGCGGCGGCCGGAGAGGATGAACACGGGCCCAGGTTCCGGTCGCTGCACAACGCCGAAGTCCATGCACAGGAAGATGCCTTCAGTTCCAGCGACAGTGATGCCTTGCAGAACGAGGATGCCTGGGGGGCGGCCGACCAGACGGGCGACATGTATAACTTTTGTCTTTGCGCTGGTTGGCATCCGTCGAGCAAAGACCTGCTTCGACGCCTGGCCATGCGCCCAGGCACATGACCGGCTGGTCATCATGATATGACAACACGCAAAGGGCGCGGTCCAACCGCGTACCAATGACTCTGGACGGGTACCAACCAGTGTTGCATTCGATTCGAGACAAGACGGCAGGAAACAACACCGGCTCAGAAACCTGTCCTGGACGGCCAGCACCGGCCAGGCGCGCAGGTGTAGCCGGAAGAAGCCACAAGGTCCGCCAGAGTGCCACTGGCGCAGGGGCTGTGGGGGGGGGCCAGGGTTCAGCGCGTCTTTTGAGGAGGCCCGCCGGCCGACAGACTCCTCTTGAGCGCCCTGCCGGTGACGAGGCTCTACCCCGTCCCTCTCCCAGGGGTGCAACAGAGCTACAGTGCCCGGGCGAGCGCCGGTCTGCGCTGCCGGGCCAAAGGGCGAATCCGGGGCTCGTCTGTCACCTTGAGGGCTCTGGCACAGACTTCCAAACCCGGCAGGGCCTGGAGATAGATGGTGGTATCCACAGAAAAAACCACAGCTATCACTGCCCGTTTCCCTATTGTGGCAAACAGTTCAAATGGCAGAAATCCCTGACCATGCATTGGCGCTTCCACACGGGAGAGCAGCTCTGTTTCTGTCCGGTTGCCGATTGCCGACGGGCGTTCAACTGGCCGGCATCCCTGCGCGCGCACCTGCGACTGCACACCGGAGAGCGCCCTGTTGCCTGCCCGTCAGAGGATTGTGACAAGCGCTTCGCCCAGCGGGCCTCCCTGAACTATCACCTGGAACGGTACCATGCCGCACATCGGTTCTTTGCCTGCTGGTTCCCCGGGTGCCAGGCGCGCTTTGCCCGCTGCCGTGAGCGAACAGAGCACCAGAAATCCCACATCAGTGGCAAACGCTATAGCTGCCCGCATGAAGGCTGCTCCACATCAGTTGGGCGCCGCTATAACCTGACAATGCATTGCCTCATCCACGCCAGAAAGCGTCCCTATGCCTGCGTGTTTGAAAATTGTCAGATGCGCTTCACCCAACGGACATCCCTGACCAATCACCTGCGATGCCACACCGGCGAGCGCCCCTATGCCTGCCCGTTTGAGAATTGTGGCCAGCAGTTCTCCCAGCAGGCAGCCCGGGACAACCACCTGCGCCGCCACGACCCCCGCCATACCTGCCCGTTTGAGGGTTGTGAACGGCGTTTCGCCCGCCAGTCATCCCTGAACAACCACCTGCGCCGCCACGAGGCCCGCCACGCCTGTCCGTTTGAGCAGTGTGACAGGCGGTTCAGCCTCCGGACATCCCTGAACAACCACCTGCGCACCCACAGCCTCAAGCACCCCTGTGTCTGCCCGTTTGAGCATTGCGGAAGGCGGTTCACCCAACAGTCATCCCTGAACAACCACCTGCATACCCACAGCCACAAGCGCCCCTATGCCTGCCCGCTTGAGCATTGCGCCAGGCGGTTCACCCAGCAGGCATACCTGAGCAACCACCTGCGCACCCACAGCCTCAAGCACCCCTGTGTCTGCCCGTTTGAGCATTGCGCCAGGCGGTTCACACAACAGTCATCCCTGAACAACCACCTGCGCACCCACAGCCTCAAGCACCCCTGTGTCTGCCCGTTTGAGCATTGCGCCAGGCGGTTCACCCAGCAGGCATACCTGAACAACCATCTGCGTCGTCACATCGGACAGCCGCGCGTTTCATCCCCGGAGCCCAAGGGTAAAGCGCCCCTCCCCACCAGCCGTCAGCAAGCAACACAGGGGCGATTGCACGCGAACAAACAGCGCTTCAGCTGCTCTTTTGAGAACTGCGACAAACGCTTTTCCACCCGCTATAACCTGACAGAGCATTATCGCATCCACACAGGATTGCGTCCCCATGGCTGCCCGTGGGATAACTGTGGGAAACGGTTCACCCAGCGCACTGCCCTGAACAAACACCTGCGACTGCACACCAAAGAGCGCCCCTATGCCTGCACGTTTGCCCCGTGCACAAAGCGCTTTGCCCAGCGGATCTCCCTGAAAACCCACATTCGCCTCCACACCGGCGAGCGCCCCTATATCTGCCCGCTTGACTCTTGCGGACGGCGGTTCCCCCAGAGTGCCGCCCTGGGCCACCACCTGCAACTGCACAGCAGCGCGCGCGCCTGCCCGAGGGAAGGCTGCAAGGCAAGGTTCCTGCAACGGGCACACCTGATCACCCACCTGCGGCTCCATTGCGCAAAACGGCTTTTGTCATGCCCGATACCCCAGTGCGAACAGCGATTTCCTACCCGCGCCAGTCAGGCACAACACCTGCAAACCCACGCCCGCGACCCATCCTTTCACGCTCCTTTTGAAGGCCCCGGCACAGGATCTGCCAGCGGCAGCCATGCCTGGCCACAGACACGGGCTTCTACGCAGAGACCGGACATCTTCTCGCCTCACATCCATGGAGACCCATTGAGAAGGCGTGCTTCGCCTGGCAGCCTCCCCCTGCTGCCTGCTGCCGCGCCGCAGACCGCCTTCAGACCGGTTGCCATACAGCCGCCCTGGGCAAGCGCCACCACAGGTGCGCCCCTCGGCCTGCCCCTTCCTCTTCCGGCAGTCTGGTTCCCGCCCATGAATATATGGCCCTGGCCGATGCTCGCGCCGGGAGCCTACAGCCTGCCTGGCTGGTATCCCATGACACACTATGGTGCGGGTCAACCATTCTGGTTGTGGTCACCTGTTCCCTACAGGCGGGAGCCGTCACCTGCGGCGGGAGAGGAGCAACGCTGACAATGGCTCCGTGCCGTCAGACCAGAGGCAAGGCCCGGTGCCGGCGGCAGTGATCCATGCAGGGACGAAAGTGAACGCCGGCACCGGGCCCCTGACACGAACACTGTGTCTGCCTTTGTGTTCCGGTTGACCCAGTGCGCGGCAAGCCCCGTCCTTCAGGACGGAGAGGATGTCAATGATCTGGTAGCGCGCCAGGGTCCACAGCAGCCGCCAGGCGTACACGCGCCGAAGCCCCCCAGATTTCCTGGCATTATCATGTGCAAAATCAATAACAGCGTTGTCCAACATAACAAGACAACAACTCTGGACGGATACAAATCCATGCTGACGCCATGCAAGACACTACACAACACCACTCTCTCAACACATGATCCTGAACAGACAGTGACCAGTCGGGCTGATGCTATCGGAACCCGGAAGATCCGGCATAGCGTCACAGACGCAAGGCCTGGCGATGCTGCCAGGTACACCATTTGCGCTCCCGGGTCACACACCAGCCGGCAAAGGCCTTTGCCCCATAGCGGTGACGACACTCTGCCGCCTCCTCATGCGCAAGGCAGCAAACGGCGGAAGTACTCAGCAGTGCCAGAGAACCCTCTGGAAAACCTGCGTGCAGAAGCGATGTTCGTCTGTCCATTTGAGGGCTGCAACAAACGCTACCATTACAACAAGAATCTGAACGCGCATTATCGCACCCATGGCGACGATCTCCCCCATGTTTGCCCGCTTGAAGATTGCAGGCAGCGGTTCACCCAGCAGTCAGAGCTGAAGACTCACCTGCGCACCCATACCAGAAAGAAGACCTATGTTTGCCCGTATGACACTTGTGGGCAGCGGTTCACCCAGCAACCAGACCTGAAGACTCACCTGCTCACCCATAGCGGAGAAAAGCCCTATGGTTGCCCGTATGAAACTTGTGGGCGGCGGTTCACCCGGCGCTCACACCTGAAACCTCACCTGCGCACCCATACCGGCGAGAAGCCTTATGTTTGCCCGCATCAAAGCTGTGGCCGGCGGTTCAGCCAGCAGTCCAACCTGAAGACTCACCTGCGCACGCATACGCAAGAGCGGCCCTATGTCTGCCCGGAAACAGTCTGTCAGAAACGGTTCAAACAGCGCATTGACCTGCAGGACCATATGCGCACCCATACCGGAGAACGCCCCTGGCACTGCCCGCATGAAGACTGTGAGTGGCGGTTCAAGCTGCACAGCGGCCTGAAAAAACACCTGCTCACCCATTCCTCAGCCTCAGGCCAGCTTTCTTCAAACCGGAAACGCCAATACAACGGAGGAATCGTCACCAGCACGAATCCAGGCGCATACCTGCAACCCACTTCAGAGTCCTCCCCTGTCGCAGCCCTTTGGCAGACTGTGAACTGCCCGCGACAAGAAGTGATCCGTGCGACAACCACTTTGAAGCCCGCAGCAGGGCACAGCAGCCTCCCTCTGCCTTTTATCCGGACCGGTGGAGAAAGCGATGGCCAGCCACAGGATCTGCTGCTGCCGCACGACAGCAACGCTGCACACCGCTCCCCTCCTTCCCAGCCCCTGCTGCCCGAGCCAGCCGCTATACAGCCCGCCGCGAGCACTGCCTCTGTGAGCACCCTGCCAGTCCTTGCTGCGTCGGCCTCGCCGGAGCCCATGACTATATGGCAGTGGCTGGCGCAGCCGTCCGGAGCCTGTGGCACTTGTGATTGTTCACCCACGACAAACTCTGTCGAGGAGCAAGAATTCTGGCAATGGCTGCAATCGCCCCCGGCAGAGGTATCCATGTCATTCAACAAAGGGTCAGCACGGGTGCCAACAGAGGATGAACTGGCACGGTTGCTCAACTTTCCAGACCCTCCCGGGCCTGGCTGGTGAAAAAAGGCCGTCGGGTGCGGCTCCCCGGCCTCATGACAGGCCAGGAGTACATCCACAGCCCCCAGCGGACAGGCCGGAGATATCCGGACTTTTGTCCTCCCGTTGACTCAATTCCACCCTGTCTGCGCCCTGCGTCCGTGCCTGTCCGTCCAGCCGACCGGCTTGTCAGGTTTCCGGGAGACATTCCTGCCACCGCTTTGTCCAGCGCAGGCCCGAACTGATGACCTGGGACGACTGACAATGCTGCACTCGACTCCTGGCAAGGCACTACACAAAAACACTCGCCCGGCGCACCTGACTGCCTGACTGGACGGACAGCAGGATGGGAAACCGGTGACAACGCCTCAACGGCACCCTGGCGCGAGAACCGGAGGGGAGGTCATATTCCAGCAGCAATGATCCATGCCCGCACACAAGTGCCTTCTCCTGACCATCCCGACAGCAGGCGGCTGCTGGAACTTTTGTCGTTGAGTTGGCCGGCACCCATCGACCAACTTCGCATAGCTGCGGCTGACCATGCCAGGAACAACCCAACCGGTCTGTTCTGTCATCGTGCAACAGTTGTGCACACAATAGACCGCACCATGAAACTGATGGTTCGCGATGGACACTGGCATATGCTCCCCTCGACCCAGTACCGGACTCCACACAAACAGCCCCGCTCAAGAGCGCAGTCCAGGCCCGCAGCCGGCGGCGCACCCTCTGGCTCTCCCCGCAGCAGACAGCCCCGTTTCGGGTTCAAAGGGAAAAATGTTGGAAAGGCAGCAGCGGAACCTGGTTTTTACCCTGACACTGTGCGCGGTTGCTGGCGACGCCCAGGTCCTGCCCACATCAGTGAGGCTCCGCTGCCTCCTCCTGTCCGGAGCCATGAAAAAGGCCAGAGTCACACTGTGCAAGGCCAGCAGGCAAAGACGATACACGTCTGCTTTTTTGAGAACTGCGTCAAAAGATTTGGTCATCGGCGTAGCCTGGTCGCCCATTATCGCAGCCACACCCGCTCCTACACCTGCCCGTTTAAAGGTTGCCAAAGGCCGTTTGGCAGAAAAGATGTGCTGACAGCTCACCTTCGAACGCATACCGGAGAGCGACCCTTTGTCTGCTCGGTTGAAGGCTGTGACAGGCGGTTCGCCCAGCGCAATGACCTGAGAGGCCACTGGCGCATCCACACCGGCGAAAAGCCCTATGTCTGTCCATTTGAAAGTTGTGGCCAAGGATTCACCCAGCGCCATTGCCTGCAAATACACCAGCGACGCCATACTGGAGAGCGGCCCTATACCTGCCCGTTTGAAGTTTGTGGACGAAGGTTCAGGCATCGGACACCCTTCAACGCGCACCTTCAAATACATACCGGTGAGCGTGCCCTTGCCTGCCCTTTTGAAGGTTGCCAGTGGCGATTTCGCCAATGGGCCTCCCTGATAAATCACCGTCGCACCCATACCGGAGAACAACCCTATGTCTGCTCGTTCGAAGGTTGTTCGCAGCGGTTCGCGCAGGCGGGCAACCTGACAAGCCACATAAGATCTCATACCGGGACAAAGCCTTTTGCCTGCCCTCATGAAGGCTGCACAGAAACCTTTACGCGCAAACATAATATGGAACGGCATCGGAGGGGCCACAGGAAAGAAACATCTCGTGCGCACGCGGGCAAAAGCCTTTCAATGCGGCTTGCGCAAAGACGCAGCCTGACAAAGCCCCGGCAGCGTGATGCCGAAGGCTGCACCCTTGTGCACGTACCGCTCCGGAAAGCCGATCAGCACCAGCGGTCATCATGGCAGCGGCGGCCCTGTGGGAAGGCTCGGCATCCCGGCCAGGGGAGAGCGCCACCTGCGGTTAACAAGAAGAACCGCTGATCGCCTGGAGCGCAGGAGCGGTCCGGTTCCAGGCGGCAATCAGCCATGACAGGACACGGACGTACCCAGGCACCCGGCCGAACAGACCGGTGCCAGGAATCGCTGTTGTTTTCCCGTTGGCTGGTAGCCATCGGCCAGCTTCCCATAGTCACGACCAGCCGTGCCCACAGCCATCCGACAAGCTTGTTGGTTCCATGGTGCGCCTTGTGCACAGCCGCCGTCCAAAGTACAACTGCTGGCTCCAGGCGGAGACTGACGCATGCTGCATTCAATCCGATACAAGGCCCCATACAGCGAAACGCGTGCACCACATCAAACGCGATCAACAATAACGAGCAGCCGCACGCTGTCTACAACAGGCAAGGGGGTGCGCCAATATATCAACGGCGCAGGCCTGGCGGCCTCTTGTCACAGCCCAACTCAGGCCCGGAAACGGCAAACCAATGGGAAGCAGCTTCTTGTGCCTGCCACCAGTGACGACGCGCCGCTCCTCCCTTGCCAGAGGAATCACCGGGAACTGCATCGCCCCGCAAGGGGAGCACCTGCGCTCGCCGACCGAAGCACGACAGCCAGCGGCGTCTGTGGTGTCCATGCCCCGGACAAACACGCAGGTCACCAACAGGAACCGGGAACAGGTTTGCGCCCCCCGGCCGACAAGCGGCACCGGATCGGCCCGCTTGCAAGTAGCAACAAGAACCATTTCAGCCAGCCGGGCGCCCTGAACATCCACCTGCGCATTCATACCAGAGTGCTGCCCTATGACTGCCCGTTTGACAGTTGTGGCAAGCGTTTCAAGTGGCGGACCCGCCTGACGAGCCACCTGCGCATCCACACCGGGGAGAAGCCCTATAGATGCCCGCACGACAGTTGTGGGCGGCGGTTCAGCCAGAGGGCAACGCTCAACAGACACCTTCACACCCATACCGGACCACAGCCCTATAGCTGTCTTTTTGAGAACTGCCATCAAAGGTTCGGACTGCTGTGGCAGCTGCAAATGCACTCGCGTGTCCATCGGGAAGAAAGACCCTATCCCTGCCCGGCTGAAGCCTGCACCGCATACTTCAAAAGGAAAACTGACGTCAGGAGACACCTGCGCATACATACGGACGAACGGCCCTATGTCTGCTCTTTTGAAAATTGCCGCCGCAGCTTCAGGCAGTCGGGTCACTTGACAACCCACCTTCGCATACACAGGGGAGAAAGGCCCTGTGTATGCCCTTTCATAGACTGCCAGAAGCGGTTTACCCAGCAGGCAACCCTGCGCAACCATATCCACCTTCATACGGGAACGCAGTCTTTTCCCTGCCTGTTCCCTGACTGCAAAAGGCGATTTCCCAGCAGCAGTCATCGCGCAAAGCACCTGCGAATCCACACCCGGCACCAAGCCTTCCAGCCGGCCCGGTGAGGGCAGCACAATTCGTTTCACAATCGGCGGGACAAGCGCGTCACCACCGGCGTGGAGCCTGTTGGCAAAGGTGCCAGCTCTTCATTCGAAAACAGAGAAGCACCAGCCCGGCGCAAGCATCACTCGGCGATCGAATACAGACCGGAACACACTTGAGCTTGTCGAGCGGCTCGACAGCACCCGCCCAGCTGCCACCCTTGTTGAGGTCGCAACTGACCACCAGTGCGACGGCTGCCAATGCATAAATCAGCTTGTTGCGCTACATGGCATGGCCGACATTGAGCCCGCCACCCGGAGCGCAGGACGAAATCAGTAGCAGTTGACCATCACGCAGCCGGTTGCGCCATTCACAATTCATGCAGATCTTTTGCAGGCTGTCCGCCAGCACACCCGCAACCTGCTGGACGCCAGGCGATATAACAAGGCTGTCAGTTTCATGAGGCGAACTATTTGCGACCATCCCATCGGCACCCGGGTCACGCACATCAGGCGAATATCGACAATGATGCATTCAACGCACCGCCGTGCACCGCACCGCCAAACTCGCTCAACAAATCCCGCAGTGGCCGCCAGGCTTTCTGATGACAAAGACGGCAGAGCACGCCGCCGCTCCTCTGCCAGCACAGTGACTACGGCCTCTTTGCCGCTTCATAAGGCTACTGGCGCCGTCAAACCACACACTGACGGGAAGCGGCATCTGCTCCGCCAGAGCGCGCAAAAACGGCACCTGCGCCTTTTTGAAAGCGGCAGTAGCCGCTTTGATGGTCCACAAAATCTGACAAGGCGGAGTGCCGGCCGCACCAGGCTACGGCCCCATTCCCGCTTGACAGAGATCTGTAATGAAGGGTCCAGCCGCAAGCAAGGCCGGAAAAGCGCCCCTCTGAGGCATCGCGAGAAAGGCCCCTTTATCTGTCCTCACAGAAAGTGCACACAAGTCTTTGCAACCGCAGACGGCCTGAACACACACAAACGCGCCCACGCGGCAGAAAGACTTTTTGTTTGCCTGTGGGAGGGCTGTGAACAACAGTTTGGCTCCAGATCCGACCGGGATCGGAGAAGGCACGAAGTGATGCATCACAGAAAAAAAATCCACGACTGCCCTTTTGAGGGTTGTGCCAAAAGTTTTTTGCGCAAGCAAGACCGTCTGAAACACCTGCGTATTCATACCGGTGACAAACCCTATCCTTGTACCTTCGCGGACTGTGAAAAGCGGTTTACGACAGCCAGTGCCCGAATAAGACACGGGTCGGTGCATGGCGGCCTGAGGCCGTTTGTCTGCCCTTATGAACTCTGTGGAAAGACTCACGCAAGAAAGGAACACCTGAGAAGACACCTTTTGGCGCATGGCATGCAGTGCCCGCGGAGTTCGGCTCGCGTTCGGGCATACGCAACAAACGCAGGCCCGGACACACATCTTCAGCAGCACCAGAAGCCCGACCGCGACCAGCTTCCCGGCATCGATGCCTCGCCGGCCGAGCACTCCCCGCCGGCCATGCGCAGCCCGCCCTCCCCGCAGGCCGTGCACTCCCCGCAGGTCATAGATACCCCGCAGGCCATAACTGCACCGGACAGCCAGGCCCTTCCCAACAGGGAGTCTGCCACCTGGTCATCAAGCTCAGACGCCCGTCCTCCCACCGGACCAGAGCCCACCGGTATCTGGCCGATGGCGACACAACCGCCTGGCCAGAGCACTGTATATGACGGCTATCCCATGCCAGCCCCTGGCCCGAACCTGCAACTGGGACTGTGGCACTACTGCCTGCCCGACGCTGGCCTGAGACAGGGCGGGTGGCCCGGCTATCACAGCAGTACCTGGCGGGGTTATCACAGCAGTGCCTGGCCCGGCTATCACAGCAGTGCCTGGCGGGGCTATCACAGCAGTGCCTGGCCCGGCTATCACAGCAGTGTCTGGCCCGGCTATCACAGCAGTGCCTGGCGGGGCTATGCCGCCCCCTTCACATTAACCGAACAGCCAGCTTCCACATACAACTTTTATCCTGCCGGCTATCCATCCATTGACAGGCTTCCACCCGCCCCGCGCCTGCCGCGTCCTCTGGCCGAAGCATGGCACGCCTGTCCGCCTGCGCTGCCCCCGGTAACAACACAGTTCTACGACAACTTGACGACTGAAACTGAAAGGAGCTGGAACAGTGCAGCATTTCACTGAAAACAAGACCTCTCATGCGGCAAACCACGCCAGCCTCCAGCCCGTGCCGATGCAGGCTCCCGCCCCAGTCGGCAGCCGGCACGGCGTAAAGGTGCAGCACTGCCCCGCCCCCCCATCATTGACTGTCTCCCTTCCCAATCCTGGCGAGGTCTTCCCGAGGCAAGCCAACAGGCAGTGTCTTGTTACGCCCTGCATCAATGTACCCCCGGCTCCCGTTCCCCGCCCGGCCCCGGAAATATTGTGCAACCCCGACCTGTCAGCAAACCCGGAGCACGAATGCCTGAACCCGACCGGGAAGCTCGCCTGTCCTTTTCAAGGATGCAGCGGCGTCTTTGATTTCCCCTACAAACTGACACAGCACTGCCAGCTTGCTCATAGCAGACAACGCGTCTTCGCATACCCGATACCAGACTGCGGCACAAGGTCCCCCAGCAGATCACATCAGCAAAGACACCGGCCGAAGCATGCTGACGAACAGCCCTTTGCCTGTCCTGTTGAAGGCTGTCCAACACTGTTCAAGAGAGGCTACAGCCAAGCAAAACACTATGCCCGGTTCCACAGCAGCAGTGCACATGGTGCCGGTCCTTTTGCTGGCTCTGGCATGAACTTCAAAGACAGAACCCGCCCCGGCCGCCAGCTCTTGACGAACAGCAGCGCACACCGGCCCGGTCCTGACCCTGTCCCGAACCCGGGAGAGAGCAGCGCGCCTGCCAGGCTTCTTGCGCAGCCCCCGGAGGCAGACGACAATCGCCAGGCTGGCATCAACTCTGTGGCCACACATCCCCCAGCGGCAGTGCCCGACAGAAAAAGCATTGCATACAGGGATGCGTCCAGCGGCCGGTCGGCTCAGACCAGCCTGGCACCGCCAGTCATGCAGCGCACGACAAACCAGCCATCGCCTGCGCAACAGGACAACCAGAGTGGCACCGGTCGCTGCCAGCCGGAGACGCATCCTGCTGCACCCCCACAAGCTCGACAGTGCCAGCCTTCAACCACCCGGGAGATGTCTGTCCCCTCCCACAGCACTCCTCCAGCATTGGAAGAGACGGAACTCTGGCGGCGCCTGTCATCAACCAGCCAGGAAACCACCATTGCCTGCTGCAGGGCGCCGGCGCCGCCCCATGAGGAAACCCGGTTGCAGGAGCGCCTGTCGTTGACCACACACAAGCTCCCCGTCCCCTCCCGCCGGGCGTCACCACCGGCCTACGAAGCGGCCGAGCTCCTGCTGTGGCTGGCCTCTTGTCCCAACCCGGAGCAAGAACCGGCCTGAAACCTGTCGATGGCCGCCAGGGGACTGGTACAGGCCAACACCCTGGGTGTTTTCCATTGCCAAACCCTGCTGGCCAGCGCAATCAACCTGCCGCTTGCTCTGCGCGGCCAGAACTAACGAGCTTGTCAGCCGGGCGGCGTGACAAATGCCCAGGCAACTGTCAAAACTCTTTCCACTGGTGTCCTCAAGAGAATATCGACAATGCTGAGTCCGACTTCTTCCCACTCATTGACGTCAGTCCCGCCCGCACTGCCGGAGAAGGTCGGCTTTGACGGTGACACAAGTGCCGGAACACCGCAGCCCACGGCCCCAGCCCAGCACAGTCTGCCAGCTGGCCGGTACAAGCCCGCGCGCCAGTCGCGTCACCCGGCCCGTGCCAGCACCACTGACTACCGGAGTGCCTGCCCTGTCGCAGACTGCCCGCAAGGGTTCAACTGCCCGAAGGAAAGACGGCGTCATATGTACACCCATGACGAGAAAAGACCACACGTCTGTCCTGTAGAGAACTGCACCAAACGCTTTGCTCGCCCCAGTGGCCTGGCGGTGCACCACCGCAGCCATACCGGCGAGCGCCCCTTTACCTGCCCGGTGCCAACTTGTGGCAAAGCATTCACCACCTCGGGACAACAGAAGGTGCACCTCTACGTCCATACCCGATCCACTGCCGAGCGCCTGCCTCCTGAAATCTATGACCTGCTGCTGTCTCAGGCCAGTGGCTGGCAGCAGCGCAAGCCTCCCGGCAGCAGACACAGGGTCTATAGCTGCCTCTTTGAAGGCTGTAGCGCGTCTTTTCGTCGCCCGGCAGAGGCCAGCAGACATAGTCACACCCACAGCCAGGAACGCCCTTTCTCATGCCCGGTACCCGGATGCAGCACGGCATACAAGATAGGCTATCACCTTGACCGGCACCTCAAGACGCACGCCCTTGTCCAGCGACAGCTTGTGGCTGCTGCATCAGCCCCCGGGGACCGTCCCGGCTCACAAGCCCGTCGTCAGCCGCTCCAGGCAAGCGATGACCAACACGCGTCCGCAGACCGCTCAGGGCTCACCACTACCGCAGAGCCCGATCAATACCGATATGTCACACTGAACACAGCATCTGTGACCGATCAATTACACCCCGGCAGTGCTGAGTCGGTCTGGCTGGCTCCCACCATGGACAGCGGCCCGTCGTCACCAGGATCATCGGTATCGGACACTTGTCCGGGGAATCTCCCTATGACAGATCCTGCGCAAGAAAACGCACCCGCAGAGCCTGGGCCCACGCCTGATGCAGACCAGGTGCCCGTCGCGCCAGCAAGCGATCGCCTCCCGCCCACTGCAGAGAAAGAGCCGCCGATAATAGCCAGCTCCGGGGGCCAGCAGTCGCGCCCCGGCACGGCAGGATCAACAGCAGCTGCCGATGCCTGCGGCAGTCATCCAGGGCAAGACCCCGAGTCCCTCACCCAACCGCCACAACAGGCAGTGGGTGGCTGTAGCCTGTCCTTGTCACTTGAGTGGCATCCGTCCTGCACCGAAATACAGCTGCAACTTTCACTGCGCCGACGGGATTAGACGTTTGCTGCACAGGACCGCAACAAAGGCTGTATCGCCCCCGACCCCTTTCCCAGGAACACCAGGTATGCACCAACAATGCTGAATATGGATAACCCGCACTCGTCGCCGCCATCCTCGCCCCTGCTACGGGAAGCCGTCAGGTTCACTGATCACACAGGGATCAGGACGTCCCTCCACAGCGCCGACACACAGCAACGCATCCGCCTGACGCAAGGCCGTGCGTCGCAGGGCAGGCGCAGACCCGCTCGGCAGCCTTGTTCCCGAACGCGTACAGCTGCCACGGACAGCCTTGCCAGCCCTCGTGCCGCCGGCCAGAAACAGCTCAAGTGGCGGCACGCGACACTGGACCCTTTGCCGACGCAGAGCCAAAAACAGCTGTATGCCTGCCGTGCCGAGGACTGCGATAAATCCTTTTTCCGCCCGGACCATCCAGAAATGCATTACCGCACCCATACCGGGGAGCGTCCCTTTCTATGCTGGGTACTTGGCTGCCAAAAGCAATTTACCTCCAGACGTCAACAGAAAAATCACCTCTGGGTCCATATCGGAGAAAAACCCTATGGCTGCACTTTTGAGGGCTGCAGCATGCGGTTTACCCAGGCCAGAAGCAGGAACAAACACATTAAACTCCACAGTAGAAAAGGCCCCTACAGCTGTGGCTTTGAGGGCTGTTGCCTGCAATTTTCTGAGGGTTTCACCAGACGACAACACCTGCTGCGCACCCATGTGGGAGAACAGACCTACAGGTGCCCCGTCGAGAACTGTGGCGTGCAGTTCTCCCAGGAGCACGAGAGGTACAGACACCTGCAATTGCACAGTGGAAAAGAGGACTACACCTGTCCCTTTGAAATTTGCAACATGCGCTTTACGGGTATTGGCGGCAGATGCCACACGCTGATTCATGCCATTCAGGTACCGCTTGTCTGTCCATTTCAAGGCTGTGGAATCCGGTTTTCGAGAGAGCAGATGCGGAACCAGCACTTCCTGCGACACTACGCAGTACAATGGCCGCATATTGCCTCTGCCCCTGCCTGCAAGAAAAACGGCCTGTCAGAACAAGGCGTCCAGCGCAGCGCGAAGACACAGGGCAAAGGTCAGCCCGGTCTTGACGCAGGCGTCAGGCGTCCGGCGGTCCTCCGCAAGCGGCTCATCCTCAACAGGACGTCTGTTGCCGGTGGTCGGGCAGGAAAACCCCCCGGGCTTCCGGGTGCCGACTCCGGGACCTGTGCCAACAGTCGGCCCGGATGCCCGACCCCAGCGGCGCACCCGGCTGCATCCCATCAAGAGCTGAACCAATGGCCAAGGCTCCAGCCAGCGGCGGCTGCGGCGCGTCGGCGGGCGACCATTGGCTCCTGCTGGCGGCAGCCCGCTTCGGCAGCTCCGGCTGTCCGGCCATCCGGCCCCGGCACACCAGACGCGGGATCCCATTCCTGCTACTGCCTGCCTGGCTGACTGGGGCTACACCAAAAACCATCCAGGCTTCAGACGGCGGACACACCGAGCAGCTCAGGACCTTCTGATGGGACACAACACCAAGCGCGGCCGACTATGGCAGACGTCTGGCGCAAGGGGAGCACCTCCCCGTGCTGAACGACTGCCCGGCCCTGTACTGATGACTTTCTTTGGGAGCTGAGGATGCAACCTTCTTCTTCACACGCAATTTCACCAACAAAACTGACGGACCCTGTCACGAGCGCCGGGAATCGGCAGCCAACGGAACCGCCCCTCCAGCAAAGGCAGCGCAGCCTCAGGCCTTGCTCTCCGGAGGGCACCCTGCTGGAAGCCTTGCTGCAGGCTGACACCAGGGTGCAGCCTAAACCCCGTCGGGGCAGACCGAGAAAAAATCCCGGCCCTTCTGGCAGCTGTCACCAGACAGCGGAACAGGGCGTGCGCTGTCCGGTAGCCAGCTGCAGACAACTTTTGGCAAACAAGGCAACACTGAAAGTTCACAGTCGGTTCCACTCTGGAGCAAGGCCTTATGTTTGCCTTTTTCCTGATTGCGGAAAGGCGTTCGTAACCTCCGGGAGCAGGGGAAAGCATCATCGCGTCCATACCGACGAACGCCCTTACCCTTGTCTTTTTAAAGGTTGCACAAGCCGGTTCAAGGAACCAGGACACAGGATAGTCCACCACCGCGCTCATAAAAAAAACAGAAACTGGGCATGTACTGTCCCGGGCTGCACCCGGATATTCCTGAGGGAAAATGCGCTTATAACGCACAGTCTTGGGCACTACTGCAACGAACCTCCTCTGGATCCGGGGACGGCGGCTGCGGCATCAATTTTTTCACAAGCGTCCCCGACCAGTGGCGACTACGTCCAACAGGGAATCTTTCAACCGCATGGGCTCCTTGATCATGCAGGGCCCCGGGACCGAGGCCAGACGCGATCGCAGTCTGCTGCGGGAGGAGAGGCCGAATCGAGTGGCAGTCAATGGCAACCGGAACAGTATGCGCCTGCCTGTCCACCGGCGTCCGGTAGTCTGGTGCAACCTGCTGACGGAAGCAGCGCTCCGCCATGTCTGCCGACGACCTATGCCGCTGCCCCCCCCTTTTCGAACACCGATTGCCCCGGGGTGCAAGCCTTGGCGCAGAGTTCCAGTGCCCCAGGATTCTTGTCACAAGCGACCTGTGCCAGCCCTGCCTCGCTACGCATCTGGAGGCCGTTCCCTGTTGTGAGAACATCACTTACTCAGGAAATATTGGCTTCCAGAATGTCAACACCGGCTTTGGACGATCCGGCTGTGGCGAGTTTATCATCCAGTGAAGCGTCACTTTCCACTGGAGAAGCGCTCTGCGTGGACAGATCGCTCCCTGCTGGAGGGCAATTCCCTGCTGAAGGCCAATTCTCCGTTGGAGGCCAATTCTCCGTTGGAGGGCAATTCTCCGTTGGAGGGCAATGCCCCGATGGAGGGCAATTCTCCGTTGGAGGGCAATTCCCCGATGAAGGGCAATTCTCCCTTGGAAGGCAATTCCCCGATGGAGGGCAACTTCCCGGTGAAGGACCATTCCCCGCTGGAACACAATTTTCCATTGGAGGGCAACTCTTCGGTGGAGGGCAATTCTCCGCTGGAAGGCAATGCCCCGATGGAGGGCAACTCGCCGGTGAAGGACAACTCCCCGGTGAAGGACCATTCCCCGCTGGAACACAATTCTCCGTTGGAGGGCAACTCCCCGGTGAAGGACAACTCCCCGATGAAGGACCATTCCCCGCTGGAACACAATTCTCCGTTGGAGGGCAACCCTTCGGTGGAGGGCAACTCTTCGGTGGAGGGCAACTCTTCGGTGGAGGACAACTCTTCGGTGGAGGACAACTCTTCGGTGGAGAGCAACTCTCCGGTGGAGGGCAACTCTCCGGTGGAGGACAACTCTCCGGTGGAGAGCAACTCTCCGGTGGAGGGCAACTCTCCGGTGGAGGGCAACTCTCCGGTGGAGGGCAACTCTCCGGTGGAGGGCAACTCTTCGGTGGAAGACAACTCCCCGGTGGAGGACAACTCCCCGGTGGAGGACAGCTCTCCGGTGGAGGGCAGCTCTCCGGTGGAGGGCAGCTCTCCGGTGGAGGGCAATTCCCCGGTGGAGGGCAGCTCTCCGGTGGAGGGCAATTCCCCGGTGGAAAACAATTCTCCGTTGGAGGACAACTCTCCGGTGGAGAGCAACTCTCCGGTGGAGGACAGCTCTCCGGTGGAGAGCAACTCTC
>MKWU01002058.1_pt1 | contig 31841 bp, 25 predicted proteins | sample 809101 | NCBI WGS metagenome assembly MKWU01 (sample SAMN05860141, study PRJNA318959) | sponge metagenome | host: Aplysina aerophoba | place: Slovenia: Piran, Adriatic Sea, Gulf of Piran | collected 2013-05-07
TTATCAAGAGATCACCCTGTCTCAATTTATTGAGATCCTTTCTGGTGATTCAAATAATCTGAGCGATTCTTGGTAGCTACTAAAGATTTGTGGTCGCACGCATTGAATGCTCGGGTTTAGTCAGCTGGTAAGACTCATGATGAGTGCATTGATTGTGCTCTCTCGCGCACAACGGGGCTGAATTGACAATTGACCTTAAGGTGAGGAGCAAAAGGTTTGATCAATTTGATCTTATTTCGATAGAACTGAATAAAAGCAAGGGTGGCGTAGGTTGATGACCCGTATCGAACGGGATCTGGTGACTTAAGCGTTGGTTCTACCCGAAAATCTTGAAGAATGTGAAGACCAGCCCACTGCCAAAAGCCAAAAGCATGCTGAATATCCAAATCAGCAAACTCGTTTTTTGCTTATGCATTTCGTCACTCAAATTGTTTAGATCTTTGCCCACGCCATCAATTTTCTGGGTGAGTTTCTCGTCCACGCTTTGGATATCTTCTTTGAGCTCTGTCTTCAACCCGGTGAGCCTGTTGTTCACGCCATCGATTTTCTGGGTTAGTTTATCGTCCACGGCGTCGATTTTCTGGGTTAGTTTATCGTCCACGGCATCGATTTTCTGGGTTAGTTTATCGTCCACGGCATCGATTTTCTGGGTGAGCTTTTTGTCCACGGCATCGATTTTCTGGGTGAGCTTTTTGTCCACGGCATCGATTTTCTGGGTGAGCTTTTTGTCCACGCCATCGATTTTCTGAGTGAGCTTTTTGTCCACGCCATCGATTTTCTGAGTGAGTTTCTCCCCCATTCCTCTGATGTCATCTTTGACCTCCGTCTTTAGGTCGCCGATTGCTGTATTGAATTTCCCGGCGAATAGTTCAAGGTCTGTCTTGGTTGCGACGGCTCCTGAGATACTCCCCTTGATGATGTCTGTGATTTCCTCAGCCTTCTGCTGATCAAACCCGACAGCTAGCAGTCTTTTGGAAGACGCGAGCGTGTCAAATACTTCCGTCATTTGGGACTCTTCCTTCATTTATCTCTCTGATTTTAGTTGCTTGACTCTTATGTGTAAATACCAATTGGTTAGATATCGCTTTCACAACATTCGTGAGCTCCCGATCGGTCCTCCTTATGAGAGTGACTTACCATTCTCGTGATACAAAGTTGTCTTTGAAATCCCAGCCGCTCCCACTTGGCCCTAATTCGATTGCAAACCTGAAATTTCTAGGCCTTAGAAGGTGATTGTGCACTTCTTGTAGTGAGGGAGTAGCTACAACGATGTAGCTCTACTGTGTTGTTTCAGTTTTATCCATATTTTGGTGAATTTATATTTTAGGTAAACGTTTGTAGACATCCATATAAACAAATTGTAGTTCGGAAGATTTTCGACCCTTTCGACCCATTAAAACTTTGGCAAAATCGTCAGTAATCCCTTACGAAGCTATCCCTTCAGGAAGGTATATATACTCGAGTATCCTGAGTATGTTGAATTGACTTTGAAGGTAATCAGCAACGGATTAAGTGGGATACCGCACGAGAACCAAGCTCTGTTGAAATCAATTTCGAAAATAGATGTTTTAAGCGGGTCTTCGCTTGATTAGAAATCGAACGATCGTGCGGATGTTTTCTTGCAAGCTGGATATGGAACTCCTTTATAGATCCTATGTCGGAGAACCCATGTGGGTCTAGGCAAGTTGAGAGTCCTAGTCTGCGAGACTAGGTTGGAAGACTCGTAGAGCAGTAATAAGCTGATCAGCAAAGAACGAGACATCCTGCTCGGACTGCCAGTTCGTTTGAAAAGTAGACAAGGCAGCGTCAAAATTCGATTGATTTTCGCTATTTGGTTGGCCTAAATATTCAGCTAATTTGATCCACAATCGGTTCATGTCCGCATAAAAGTCGTTTCTTGCCCGTTCGGTGGCGCGTTGAAAGTAGGTTTGCGCTTGGTCATATCTCTTCGCGGCGAGTGCGTGTGCACCATTAATCCAGAGAATTCCAGGCTGTATGTCATCAAGTTCTTCCGCAAGTCTCAACCCAACCTTCGCGGCAGCCGCCCCTCTCTCTATCATCTCCGGTGTTATGTTTGGTGTATCGTCCCACCCTGGCCAGGTAAAAGAAGCAATGTTGTAGGCGACTCCACGGGTGAATTTCTTGGTTTCAGCTAGATGATCTTCTGATAGGTCAGACGACTCAATCAATCTCAAGAGATAATGCAACTGCAATCGAGCAACGGGTATGAAAAGATCGCGACGATCGATCTTGGCCAGTTCACGCATTAACTCTGATATTTGTGAAAATTCATCAGCAGTAATATTTTCGATTAATTCATTCATATCGGTACGATCCTCCGAAGTGTGATTAGAGTCTTCTGCTGAAACGATTGTTCCCGTTAAGGAAAAAAGGAAGGCCAAGACGATGCAAGCGGCTTTCAATGTAAATCTCTCTCTCTGAATGGGTGTGAACAGGGTGCCAAATAAATCAGCTGGTTGGTCTCCTGCAGAATTCAGCAAGTAGCAGAAATCTAGTTTTGGAGTGCTTCAATGACTGTGCTCTTCTTCTTTACTCTTGCGAGGTCTAAGGCGGTTTGTCCCAGACTATCTCGGATGCTTTTGTCTGCTCCTGCCGCCAATAGCATCTCAACGGACCGTGCATATCCTCCTTGAGCTGCATAGTGGAGTGGAGTTCTACCCTTCGGTCCTAGAGCGTTTATTTCTGCTTCAAGATCAATAACCATCTGTAGTTTCTTGACGTTTTCTCCCTTGTCTCCTCGACAAACGTAATGCAAAGGAGTAAGACCGGAGTATCTTTCTTGTCGCGCAGACAGTCCAGCGTCAACTAGAGATTTCAGTATTTCAAGATCGTTCGTAGCTGACCACATAGCGGAGTTGGCTTGTTCTGCTGACACGCCTTCTTCAGTTAACCATTTGACTATATCGAGTCGAAGATTGTTTGCTGAGATAAACAGTAGCTGTACTCCATAGATATGCAGATTTGCGCCTCTTGCTAGAAGCCCTTTTGCTGTAGGAAGGTTTCCGCCAGCTACCGCGAAAGACAAAGGAGAGTAAAGGTAAATCTCATCATTGTCGTCTTCAGCGTTGAGAAGAGTTGAGTCTTGAATAAGAAAAGACTCGACGAGGTTGTTCTCGGCACAGAAAGCCGCTCGCCAAATGTCCCAGGTTGCGCCGTAGTCGGTAAGTAGCTCCTCCAACTGGTTTCGTTTGTAGTACTTCGCAGAAGCCAATCCACTAAGTTGAACGAAGGATTCGATGTTGTAGCAACCAGTTAGATTCGGATTAGCTCCTCGGTCAAGTAAGTACCGCACATTGTCCAAGCGTCCTTTCCGTATTGCTTCAAACAGCAATGTTCGTCCATGAGGGCCTTGCTTGTTGATCTGGTCAGGGTTGCTTTGTAAATATTCTCGTAGTTTCGCAGAATCCTTTAACGTGGCGAGTTTTAGAACCTTGCCCGGCATCTGTTTTTTCCAATGACCGGGCTCTGTGTTTAGTGGTCGAACCCATCTAGTTTGATCCATTCGAGTATTCTTACGAGCCGCTCAGTATTGTTAATTCTCAGGTAAGGGACTTTTCTTGGACATATTCTCGCAGGAATTTGTGGATTTTGTAATCAATCTTTGGACTATTTATCTTGGGATTGATTCATGGGTAGGCGGAGGTGTTGGGCTGCTGGTTGTCTATCTGCTCATCAGGGAGAACATGCTCGCGTGGCCTCTTGGGGTGCTCTATGTCCTGATTTCTGTCGCTGTACTCTACGAGGGCAGACTTTACTCAAACTTGGTACTCCATGTGTTTGCTTTCCTCCCGTTGAACGTATACGGTTGGTATTCATGGTTAGCGGGCAAGGAAGGTGAAAACAAAATGCCCATCACGCGATCCAGTTGGCAATTGATTGTTCTACTCTTAGGGGTCTGCGTTGTTGGGGTGATACTACTTCCTTATTTCTATGGTTTTTTCTTCCCCGACTATGAAAGTAAGGCCGCCTTAGTCCTTGTCGACAATACTGTATTGATGCTGAGTTTAATGGCTATGTGGCTAACGGCAAGGAAGAAAATCGAGAATTGGATTTTCTGGTTTTTCGTGAATATCCTCTCGGTTGGCATGTACTTCATCCAGGAAATTTATCCGTACGCGATTCTATATGCCGCATACCTTGTAATGGCTGTCTGGGGCTACTTTGCGTGGTCTAACAATTTGGTAACTAGGGGGAGCAGATGATGCCAAGAGCACTCTTATGCGAACCAGTATTTGCGCACGCCATCTAACGGTGCGTCGGCGATACTCATTTCTGTATTAAACAAAATCGTTGAACGAGACACCGTGGTGTACGTAGGCCAGTCGGGGATTAGCTCATTGTTCGGGTCACCGCACCGCGCGAAACTCAGATAGCATTCCATAACTGCCGCGGAGATTCTTCCAATGTGTGGACCGCTTCCACAAAAGCGTTGCATGCTAGGAATTTCATAGGTGCCATAAACAAAAGGGATGTCCAGTGAATGGCATGCCTGCAACATGCCGTCATGAGCCGGAGATTCATGGTCGAATCTATACATCCAGACATTTGAACTGTGTTGTAGATGGCACTCAGCTGTTTGGATTGCAGGCATTCGAAACATTTCATCTGTTGATCGAGCGGCGAGAATGTCAACAGGTTGTATTGGTAATCCGGCTGTTGCGCGTTCGTCCTTGTAGGCCTCTAATACTTCCTCGCTTTGATCGTCAAAACGACTTCGCATGATTTGTAGCAACTGCTCTTCAGATAAATCTCGATTGCGAGGGTCAAACATCGTGAACAACGTTGACTCGTCGCGACAGATGCCAATCATGAGTGGTAGGTTTTTGGTAAATCTTCCGTCTGATAGGGACTTTGCAGTATCTTGATCAATGACTTGACCATCCAGCACAGGTCCATTGGCCAACTCAGCGCGGAATTCGATCTGAGCCTTTAGTAAATCTTCTGCTGAAACGCTGCGCATGCGGTCGAATCCGCCGAATTTCGATGCGAGTGATGAAGCACTCTCGTGTGCACGGTCCGCTGGTGTGGGTGTACGCAGTGAACCACTCATTGGTAAGGCTTTGTCAAAACAACCTTCTGCAGCTGGCATAGCCATAAGCTGAGCGATATCGAAACCACCAGCGGATTGGCCGAAAACGGTAACGTTTTCTGGATCGCCGCCAAAGTTGGCTATTTCTGAACGAACCCATCGCAACGCTTTCACTTGATCCAATAACGCCTCGTTACCAGAAGCGCCAAGTTCAGGTGAATGTAAAAAGCCAAAGACACCCAGACGGTAATTGCAGGTAACAACAACTACGTCGCCGGTTCGAGCAAGGTGTTCACCATTGATACGCGGTTGCGATCCTGCACCAGCAGTATTGCCGCCACCATGAATCCAAACCAAAACCGGTCGCTTTGAACCATCAATGGCAGGAGTCCATACATTGAGGTACAGACAATTTTCCGAAATGGCATGTGTAGCCAATCCAATGAGTTCACCAACATCACCAGGAATGGTGGACTGCATCGCACAGGAACCAAAATCTGTTGCCGCTAATACACCAGCCCAAGGTTCAGGATCTTCAGGCGCGCGCCATCTCAGGTCACCGACTGGAGGTTTTGCGAAGGGAATTCCTCGGAATGTGTGGATGCCATTTCGAACGACGGAACGAAGTTTTCCAGAGGTGGTTTCGACTATATGAGACAACGTGTTCTCCTAAGATGCACAGGCGGGAGTATCAATTTTGTGTTGACGTGTTGAAATGACTCTACCTTAAAAGCAATTTAGCGTACTCTTCTTCCGCATTATTGAGTGCAAGAAGAGCTGATAGTTTGGACTTGAGGTTTTGCAATTCTTCTCCGTGGTCGTCAATGACGTTGGTTTCTGCCCAAGGATCGTTATTGAGGTTGTAGAACTCTGGTTTTCCATAAGCACCGATCGGAGCATATCCCCAATTTTGATCCACTACAAATGGCGTGGTAGCGAACTCAGGAATCTCTCCTTTATCAGTCAGTCGGATATGTCCTGCACTCACAACAACGTCTCTGTGCTCGGCACTATTGGACGAAAGAGCATTAGCAAAGCTCTTTCCATTGACAGGTTCTGGAGTTTCTAACGTAAACTCGCAGAGCTCAGATAGCGTCGGGAGAATGTCATAAGGTTGTGCAAGGAAATCAAGTTCTGACCCACGTGGGATGTCTCCTCCAGCAATCAAGAATGGAACGTGACCAACTTCAGGATAAATCGGCCAATACCTTTCGTCATTATTGGCTATGTTGCTCTTGCCCGTTCGATTATGCTCGCCAACGCTTGTACCATGATCTGAAGTTATGACGACGATCGAATTATCCCATAAATTCAAGTCGTCGATTTTCTGTAGTACGCGACCTAAGTGACGATCGACCACCTCTGATTCTGCAGCATAGTGTGCCCATAGATTGTGTAGTTCTTCTTCAGTGTAGTCGGTTGCCGGACCATAGTTACAGTGAATCATCGGCGTACCGGAATAGTCTGGATCGTATTTCTTGACGAAGTATTCAGGAGGGTCCCAGGGTTCGTGCGGATCGAAAAAATCAACCCAAATAAAGAAAGGATCAGCGAGATGATTTTCTTCTAGCCATCTAACGGTAGTACTCGCGGTCTTTGCTGCAAACGTCTCATCTTCCAAGATCGAATATCGGTTAATCCAACGGTGAGCATCCGCCAAACTCGCGCCTTTCCACAACGGGTGTTGTCTGGTTTTCTCGAGTGGCAGAATATTGTCAATCGGATTGTTGGAATGTAATAGATGCTTATCTCCCTCCTGACCACGGTGTTGGTAGGCAGCGTCGAATCCAAATTGAAATCGGCTATTGAACAGATGGGGACAATCACACAGCAATTGAGTGGTATAGCCTTGTCGACGTAGTGTTTTACCAATGTGGTTTCGGCTGCTTAGATCAATCGGTTGCCATCCGTAGTGAGGCCATCCGAGTTTACCCGTGGCTATATCAGTCCTATTTGGGATCGTCGGAAAACTCCCGGTGTAGAAGTTTTTCAGACTGGAGGCTCGCTCCTCGGCGAATCGGTCCAATTCTGGTGTGTTCACAGGACGTTTCGCGTAATCAAACAGGTTGTCAAAGCGAAAGGTATCTGTAATCAACAAGATAATGTTCTTCATGGCTGTGTGTACTGAAAAGCGGCTATTGGAGTCCTAATTTCAATAGATATTAACCTTGATGTTGAAGTGATTGGAAATATTCAATGCGTCAAAAGCTGGTATGGGGTAGAACGGACATACGGGTTCCGCGGGAATTCGTTCATGCGGTACGATATCCAGACCCGGAGAAAGTTGCTGACTACCTCAAAGCTGATTCTTCTTTAGCGCAGGCAGAAAATCTCCTTGCTCTTGCATGTAGAGTGCCAGAGGTAGAAGGTCATGGCGGTCACATACCGGAGGACTCGAAACAACAATCTGATCGAATCAAGGTTGTCACTCTCTTCTTGACACACGGTTGCGACCCAAACATTCGGAATCGGCGAAAGGTGACGCCATTACACGCTTGTTGCCGGTTTGATCTACCTTTGGTAGCGGAAATTCTCCTACAGAACAAAGCCGACCCGAACGCTTATGACGAGGTGAGAGAAACGCCACTTTATCGAGCGGTCAACTTAGGTTATGTGGAGTGCGTAAAAGTCCTGCTGAAATTTAAGGTGGATCTCGACTTTCAAAATCGTAAGGGAAGCACAGTTTTGCATCGGGCAGTCATGCGGGGTAAGAGAGATGTTGTTCCAATTCTCATAGATGGAGGTGCAAGGTTGGATATTAGAGATAGACAAGGGAAGCTACCTTTGGAATACGCGAGAGGTCAAGTAAAGTCTCGTCATCTCGACAGATTGAGTCCGTGACTGCAAGGTAGAAGCAGTCAAAATTAGCTTCGCTTTGTTGGCTTGGGAGGTTCTTTCATCCAACAGAGATTAAACAGCTAGGCCTGAATCTCAACTGTAACAGAGATTGATTTTTTAATTGTTGCGTCGATCTTCTGTGTATGTGCGAACGTAATCCATCAGAGACGGAATACCACGCTCAAGATAACCTGGTGATCCTCCAGGACCCCACACATAACCCAAACTTTTGAGTGCTTGAACATTCTCATTCACGTTTTCATATCCATCGGTGCGCAATTTGTCAATTAACCAGCCTTCCTGAATTTGGTCTTGTTTTTCGAATAACATAGAAATTTCGTACGCAATATCCAATGTGCCGGTGGACTCCATTTCGGTATACCGTTCGTAATACATTCGAGTCTTCCTGACCTCAAATGCCTCATGAATTTCCTTCCACACATCCTGGCTTTCAATACTCTGTCCGTCTGCAACACAGCGTTCCCAGGTTTCACGGCCATATATCTGTAGGAAAAATGGATAGTTCTGTGCCTTTTCGATTACTTCCTTGAGCTGTTGGGCTGGTACTTCCTGATGATCAGACTTTAGGGGCTCTTCAAATACTCTTCTCGCAGATTCCGTGTTGAGCCTTCCTAGTGTGATTACGTCATATCGAGGAGCGAATGTTGCGCCGCTTGCGCCGATGGTGGTTATCAATCCAGGCGTACCGGCCAACACAATCGAAATAGGTAACCGCTCCATGAGACATTGTTGCGCACATTGGAATAAATCACGCAGATCGTTTACACCCATTGTGTGCGCCTCATCAATGCACAGAAGCGTAGGTTGGTCTTCGGTAGCCCGTTTCAGAACTTCGTAGTAATCACTTGCAGGACTCCCATATACTTTAATAGACGCTCCGGCAACCTCGCCTTGTACGATCGCTTTTACCCCTCCTTTCACGGATTCGCTCTTAGTACTCTCTATGTGCATTTGACCTCCAGTAATTTTTTGATAAAGGTTCTCAACAGCACACTGGCTAGGTGTCGCGTAAATCGTTGTTACTTCATTGGTAGTTTTCAGCTCTTTATTGATTGATTTTGTGTGTTTTAAGATGTGAGAAAGTAGGGTAGTCTTTCCGTTCCCTCTTGGTCCGTAGAGAATAATGAGAGTTGGGTTGGGTTCTTCACTGCCTAAACCCTCTATTGCCTCCTTAAGAGTCCTAATTTCGGAATCTCTTCCTTCAAAAACCACAGGTAACATACCAGGTCTAGTGTTGAAGGGATTCGTGCGTTTCGTCTTACTTTTAAATAGTTTCATAAGCTTGAGCACTAGCAGTGCCTAGACTCATTTTAAATAAGGGAACTTCGCATTGTCTACATAAAATAACGGACTGTGCACCTCAATAGCCTATTGGTCAAAGTCAGAGAATTCATGAAAAGTTGATCAAGGAAGGTGAGAGGCTCTCGGTAATTTAGATATGTGCTTCACAGGGACGGGTTGCATTGAAACGGGAGAGTTAGCCAAATTACTTCGCTTGATCATAGGTGAAACAACCGTTATCAATCTACGAGGTTGGTAATCGTGTACAAAGGTGTAAGGACTCACAAAAGGACAAAGGATCTACCCCATGAAATACAAGAACATTCGTTACACTCCAGGCGGCGGTGCCGAGCTTGTTGAACTCAGTATTGATGATCCGAAGCCAGGGGAAGTGCAGGTGGAAAATACAGCCTGCGGAATCTGTTCCTGGGATTTGCAGACCTTCCGCACCGGATCTGATTCCGGATTCGCCGCCCCTCCAGGTCACGAAGGCATCGGATACGTGTCAAAACTAGGAGCAGGCGTCACAGGTGTCGAAGTCGGTCAACGAGTCGTAGGTGGAGGATTTGGCAGATTTCGCAATACCCCAGTTACTCGGCTTTACAAAGTTCCTGATTCCAATTTAGGTGACCAACATTGGATTGTCGAACCCGTGTCCTGCGTGGTAACCGGAATCGACTGTTGTGAATTGAAAGCAGGCCAGCGGCTCGCAATGGTAGGTTGTGGCTTCATGGGCCTGATGATGATTCAAGGCCTACGGGGATTCGGAGCAGATCAACTCATCGCATTGGACATTGACGATAGTCGGCTCAAGCTCGCACAGGAGTTCGGTGCGACCGAGTGCCACAATGTGGGTTCAGACGATTTTGACAGCGTAAAAGCTGACCTGAGAACGCGAGGCATCGATGTAGTGGTCGATACGAGCGGGGCTCAACCAGGGCTGGATTTGGCAACCGACATCGTTAAAAGAGCTGGACTGATTAACCTGTTTGGATGGATGAAAGGTACGGTAGCCACATTCAATCCAAGCACATGGCATGGTAAAGCAATCACCATAGTCAATTCATCACCCGGCGCGCAAAAACGAGATCCCTTCCCACCGGCCATTCGACTGATCCAAAATGGTGTCATAGATCTGAAGCCTTTGGTAACTCATGTGGTGCCCATCAATGAGTATTCCTCGTTCATGGGTGATGTAACCTCTGGTGGTGTTCCTGACTACATTAAGGGCGTGGTCTCACTGTCTGCTTAGATCGGACCTAACTGAGTAATTCAACGGCTCCAGTCGAAATCAGGTGCTGAATCTGCTGACCGTTGTAATCAAGTTCCTGAAGGATTGACCGAGTGTGTTCACCAAGTTTTGGTGGGTTTTGAAACGGTACATGCTCTACGTCACTGATCTGTAGAGGATGATTGACAAGCAGAGGCATTTGTGTTTCGTCTCCTTCGGGCACGCTTGCTAGTCGATTTGCGAGAACTTGCTCGTCAAAAGGCAGTTCCTCGACAATGCCGACCAGATTCACCGGAACATCAAACTGATCAAATAACGACATCCATTGAGCCGCAGTCTTTTGTTTTACGATGTCTTGAACGATCTCGCCAAGCACTTCACGATTGTGATACATTGCCATCGGAGTTTCAAACCTTTCATCGAGAAAGAGGTGAGTGGCATCCAATACCATAAAAAGTTTGTTAAGCAGTTCCTCATTTCGCACCATATTGAACTGCAGCCATCGGTCGTCCTTCGTGCGATAGACTCTCATCAGATAACCTGAGATTTTTCGCAGTTCACGAAAGTGTTCCATATCAGCGCCAGCCATGACACCTTGTGCAATGGCGGAACAAGACCACAGTCCGTTCGCCAGCAGCGATGTCTGAACGAAAGAGCCTTTACCAGTTCTTTCTCTCTTTAGCAATGCCGTCACGATGCCTGCATAGATCGATACAGCGGTTGGATGATCGCCCATACCAGCCAATCCCTGTGCGGGTTCGGTCTCTGTTTCGCGCATCAGCTCCATGAGTCCGCTTCTCGCCCAATAAGCGAGTTGATCGAATCCCTTCCTATTTCTCTCTGGTCCTTTCTCGCCATAAGCGGTCAGTGACGCGTAGATCATGTTGGGATTTTTTGGACGTAGGTCTTCGTATGTCAATTGGAAAGCGGTTCTACTCGGGTAGGGCATATTGGTAATGAATACATCGCACCCCTCGACTAATTTGTGTAGAACTTCCAAGCCACCGTGAGTTTTCAAATCAAGGACGATGCTACGTTTGTTGCGACCGTCCATCTGCCACATGTAGTCCTTTGCGCCTTCCTTTGTCCCGGGCATATTAGAGAGAATCCGTAACATGTCGCCACCGCCAGGCTCTTCTATCTTGATAACATCCGCACCGAAATCAGCCAACATCATCGCTGCCGCTGGTCCAGCAATTACTGATGCGGCATCAATGACTTTCAATCCAGAAAATAAATATTCGTCCACTACATAATCCTTAAACTTATTACTTTGTGTAGCTGACGCGCTTCAGTGCGTCAGACTAAAAGAAGTGAGATGGAAAGTCTTCCAAGATGAAGCTCAATTTCCTCTCTCATATTATTCAATAAACAACAACTCCACACTTAGGGATGTCATTAAATGAGAGCTGATGAACGAATTCGCGTACTGAATACCTTGCGAGAAGGAATCGCGAGTGGGACGTCACATTCTGCTGAAGGGGTCATGCGGAGTCCGCTATCGGACTTTACGTCACGGAGTCTTTTAGAACAGGAGCAAAGTGTCTTTTTTCGTGACACACCTCTTCTAATGGGATTGTCAACGGACCTGAATAATCCAGGGGATTATTGGGCAGATAGTAAGACAGGCGTCCCGATCCTTATGGTCAGAGACGACGACGGAAAGTTTCATGCGTTTGCCAACATGTGTCGGCACCGTGGTGCACAGGTCGTTCCAGACGGACGTGGAAATAGGAACCAATTCAGTTGTCCGTTTCACGCATGGACTTACAACAAACGAGGTAACTTAATCGCGATCAACAAGGAAAAGAAATTCGGTTGCGTTGCCAAAGATGACCATAGTCTCGTCGAGTTTCCAAGTGCTGAGAAATATGGCATGTTGTGGGTTAAACCCAGTCTTGGAGGTGAAATCGACGTTGATGCTTGCTTGAGTGGACTGGAAGAAGACATGGAGGCGTGGGAACTAAATAGTCATCCGTACGCCCGCGAGCAGGATATTCATGCCAACACGAATTGGAAACTAGCCATTGATACTTTTGGTGAAAACTACCATTTTGACGTGCTCCATTCCCAGACGTTAGCCCCGTCAATTCGAGGCAATCTTCAGACACACGATGTATACGGTAAAAATTACCGGATGGTGTTTGCCTACCAGCATTTTGATAAAGTAGCGGAGAAAATCCCACAGATGAAAGACTGGCCAATGCGCTTTATGACGCTTACGGTCTACTTCATTTACCCCAACGTCATTTTGTTGGTTGACCCAGGTGGTGTCGATGTACTCCGCATTTTCCCAGAGGACAATCAGACCAACAAATCTGTCACCTGTCAGCGCTGGTATTTAAATCCACAGTCCATGATGCACTTCATGACCAATTCGCATGAACTAGAAGACCGGTTTATAGGTTTCAATGCTGTGATTCAAAACGAGGACTATCGTGTGGCGGAATCGACGCAACGCACCGCAGATAGTGGGTTGGTTGATCACATCCTCTTCGGTATGAATGAACCAGCTCTGCACCACTATCACAACGCCCATAGAGAAGGACTCGGAAGGGAAGCACTCCAACTCCAAACGGCGGTTTAGAGTTCAGGCTGATTAAGAACAGCCGATAAAAAGTGAAAAAGGCTGACCGATTACTCGGTCAGCCTTTTTTAATGCTGATTTATGAATCGCTTAAGCGATTCTTGATTCGTCGCCTAGGCTGCGGAATTTGGATTTCTAAGTACCCGACCTGCACGAACACCAGTGTGCTCATCGTCAAGGAGCATAACTTCGCCGTTGACCAGCGTAGCTTTGTAACCTTTGGCTTTTTGAATGAGTCGAGGTGCTGAATCCGGAAAATCGTAAACCAATTGAGGCTGTCGTTCACGGACCTCATCCATGTCAACCACATTGACATCTGCGCGTTTTCCAACGGCTAGCGTCCCTCGGTCATCAAAACCGATGATCCGCGCCTGATCGCTGGTCAGTTTCTTGACTGCCTCTTCGACCGAGAAGAGCGAGTTATTTCTAACCCAGTGACATAGCATGAACGAAGTCCAACCGGAATCCATAATCTGACTTACGTGCGCGCCTGCGTCGCCTATACCCGGAAGTACCCAGTCCTTTTTCAGGAATGGCTGTAGCGCTTCCAAGTCTGTATTGAAAAATCGCATATGGAAGAATGTTTCTCCATTCGATTCCAACGCTTTGTCAATCCAAATTTCAACAGGTAGTTTTCCTGCTGCTTTGGCAATGGCTGATAGACTCTCGGTTGCTTCTTTTACGTAAGCGGGTTGGTCGTCATCACCCATCCAGAAGCAGTTCGCCGTGGGTACGAAAGATTCTTCACCTCTATTACCTTCATCAATGAGTTTTTGCCGTTGATCTGGGTCTCGTAGCTGTGCCAATCGATCTTCGAAAGATGAGATTCTGAACTTTTGCCAGTTTTCCCCTCGGAAAGGTGCTAGGCCAGTACGTACACCAGACAGGAAACCACCTGAACGAGGCAACGTTAGTCCATTGATATCCAGTCCTTCATCATGCATAGAGTCGATTGCTTGATCGTATGCGGAAACGTCACCGTTCTTACTTGGATTAAAAGGTGCGCTAAATAGAATCTTGGTTCCAGAAGTCCGCACTTGCTCTTTGAGAATATTCAGCTCTCTTTCTAGTTGTGAGTAGTTCAATACGCTCTGCAGAATCCCACCTTCAGCTCCGACGGCTTTCGATATTGCTATCAGTTCTTCTGGTTGCGCAAACGTTCCCGGAATGGAGCGGCCATCAGGCAAGGTATGACCAGGTAGTCGGTTGGTAGAAAATCCGATCGCGCCTTCTTTCACTGACTTGCCGATAAGCGCTGCGATTTGCTTGATTTCGTCTTCTGTGGCGTCATCGGTGATGGATCGTTCACCCATAACATAGAAACGGGAGGCGCAATGTCCTACCATACCAGTGATATTGATGGCCGGATCCAAGCGTTCGATCGAATTGAGATATTCACCGTATGATTCCCAATCCCACGGTAAACCAGTTAGGATGGCGTTCTTCGGAATATCCTCGACGGTTTCCATCATGCCAGCGAGAAAATCTCGGTCCGCGGGCTTGCATGGCGCGAATGTCACACCGCAGTTACCAAATAAGGCGGTAGTTACACCATGCCAAGAAACGGGTGTAAGAAGAGGATCCCAACCAGCTTGCGCATCGAAGTGAGTATGTAGGTCAACAAATCCTGGCGTGATCGCATTGCCTTCTGCATCAATTGTCTGCTTGCCGGCTTCTTTAACTTCACCTACCGCTGTGATTGTGTCGCCATCGATAGCCAGATCTCCTTCATAGCCTGAAGCTCCGGTACCGTCAACGATTAAACCATTTTTAATTACAACATCATGAGTCATTAGTGTCTCCTGTGTATGGAATGACCGAACTAGACGAGTCCATACTTCCGCCTACGAAACAGTCATATTGATAGTGGATTGTACCTTAAGTCGAGTTGAGTATTTAGTGCTGACTAAGCAGCTGCACTAGGTCGAGCTGACACTTCAATGTGCCAACGGTTTAGATGATCCAACCCATCAGGCACAGCAACTCTTGCTGCTGTCGTCGCAAAGTCGATGGTACAGAGGGCGGTGATATCAGCAATCGAAAAGCTATCCCCACAAACATATTGGTTTTCGGCAAGATGGTTATTTAGATTTTCAAAGAATCGATTCACGCTTGCCTTACCACGAGCAGCAAGTTCTGGGATTGCCTCAACTTCGCCTTGATTCCCACTGAGTCCTCGCTTTGCAAAACCCGGATAACTGTTTCGAAAAGCTTCTGCAGCAGGGAAGAGTCCGTCAAATTCCATCTGTCGTTGTCGTGCTTCGATTTGTGCTTTACTGAGGGCGTCACTTCCCATCAGACGAGGTTCTGGATGCAGTTCTTCGAAATATCGACAAATGGCCACAGACTCGTCCAGTACTGTGCCATCATCCAATACCAAAGTTGGTAGGAGACCTCGTGGGTTGATTGACAGAAACTCCTCTGTAAGGTTTTCGCCTTTCGGGATATTCAGTTCAACTTTCTCACATTCAATACCTTTTTCGGCCATGAACACTCGTAGTCGACGGGGGTTTGGGGCATATTTGCTATCGTATAGCTTCATTTGTTTTCACTCCGTTAAGGGGTTGTTAAAGCGATCTATCGGTTCAATAGTTTGTGCAATTATCGCCATTGTGGAAAGTTCATTCACATTAAGGCGGAGACAATTGTTGAAAACTGAGATGTTGGCGCACCCGACAGGATTCGAACCTGTGACCTTCTGCTCCGGAGGCAGACGCTCTATCCAGCTGAGCTACGGGTGCTTCTGTATCGTTATTTTGGGAAGATCAAAGACACATTCCGACTCCCTTAAGTGAATCACTCAATACAAGGAATCCTACGACGAATTTTGGGGTGGCGGTTCTCTACTGGCCAAGTAAATCTGTAGTGTAGACAGCATCAGGAGTGCAGCTCCCAAATTGTGCAGGACGGCAATATAGAGAGGAAGATGGAGTACAACATTCAGAATCCCTAGAGCGATCTGAACGAATAGGAATATCGAGAAATGCAGGCGTGGTCCTCGCGGCAATATCAAAATCAGCCAAACTCCGAAAATGAGCACCAATAGTGCACCGAGTCGGTGTGTAACCTGAACTGCTATTCGTGCTTCACTTGAGAGATCTCCACCCAAATAGTTCGGTCCGATGTCTTGGAATACATTGAAACCTTCCTTGAAATTCATTTCAGGTACTAGCTCACCGTGGCACAAGGGAAAATCAGGGCAGGCAAGTGCCGCATAGTTAGCGGAAGTCCATCCACCAAGAATGATCTGGCAGAGTAGTACACCACTGAAAATAGTGGTGATATAGCTCGGTTTCATTTTGATTGGGCGATTCGATATGTAGTTTTCTTTGAGTGCATACATGAACAATACAGCCAATACGCTGAAGCCACCTATGAGGTGTGCCGTAACCACCTGCGGCCACAGTTTCAAGGTGACGGTCCACGCGCCCAACGCAGCTTGAAAGATGACCAAGACCAACAATGCCATCGGGATGAGCAGTGCCTTCCTAGATCTCCATGAAATCACAACGATAGTAAGGACGAGCAACCCTAGAGTTCCCGCAACGAAGCGATGCACAACCTCAGGAACTGCCTTGGTCACGTCAAAAGGGATGGCTTCAAATTTTTCATTAGCAGCTTGAATTTCTTCTGGTGTCGCTGGCATCACGAGATGACCGTAACAACCGGGCCAATCGGGGCATCCCAAACCAGCGTCGACCAGTCTCGTATATGCTCCAAGTACAATGACGACGAAAGCAAGCATCAGTGCTACAAGCACACAATACTTATGAATATGTTGGCTACTCACTCAAAATCTCTAGGTTGTCTGTTTCGCACGAAGTCTGTGCCACGAGAAAGAATTTTGGAAATAACTCTAGATTGAACCATCAGATCTAAGTCTGCAGATACTAGTGACACCTTACCAACCTATCCCTCACCGCTGGTTCTTGAAGAGAAACGTCAGCTCACAAAATCTTGGTTAGAAATCAAATTTCTGTGAATTTGCCGACGTGAAGTGTGAAAATGTTTAAAGTACAAGCCTAATTTTGTCGTAGATAGTCAGAGAAAGGAGTCATGGGATACACTCGAAGAAAGGTATTTCAGTGGGGTGTGGCAAGTTCGATTGCCATACCATCGCTAGGTGGTTTAGTCGCGCGCGCTTCAACTAAAAGAGGCGACCTAATTCCGACTGTTGATGCAAACACAGGTGCATCTCTCATAAAGCTACCGGAGGGATTTTCATACGAAACTATGAGCTGGGAATCTACCAGAATGGCGGACGGGAGTTTGATTCCTAAACGCCACGACGGCATGGCAGTGGTGCCTGGAGCAAGCGAGAATGAGTATGTGCTTCTCCGGAACCATGAAAATTGGTTCGACGATAAGCCATTCGGTGGAGACGGAGTACCTATTTATGACTCTGCATCCAACACGATTGAAATGGACGAGGGTGCAGGAAAAGTACCGGTCACACTTGCGCCTTCGGGCGGCGTGACTGGATTGATATTCAAGGACGGTGTATATCAGGAGACAGTACCGTTACTGACAGGCACAATGGTGAACTGTGCCGGGGGACCCACTCCTTGGGGTACATGGTTGACTTGTGAGGAGATCGTAGTGCGTGGAGACAGAGTGAAAGGGTTTCCAGAAGCGCTTCACGACCACGGATATGTCTTTGAGGTTCCACCTCCTCATCTAGGAAATGCCTCTGCAATACCGATTAAGGATATGGGTTTGTTCAGGCACGAAGCTGTTGCCATAGACCCGCTCACGGGTTATGGCTATCTAACGGAAGACAATGGTCCAAATTCAGGTTTGTACAGATTTATCCCCTCGGATAACTCCCAACAGGTGGGATCGCTTGAAAAGGGTGGGAAACTACAGATGTTGAAAGTCCGAGGAGAGTCCAACACAGATTTGCGAGATGTTCGACGCGGGGACTCATTTGAGCTTGAATGGATACCGATCGAAAATCCAGACAGCGATCCGGACGGTGTTGAGCGAGTATCTCTATCAAATATGTTTGTAGGAAAGTCCGGACCATACATGGAAGGAGAAAAGAAAGGTGGTGCAAGATTTAGCCGTTTAGAAGGATGTTGGCACCACGACGGCATTATTTATTTTGTTGACACCGATAGTGGACCTGCTGGCGCCGGAACGCTCTGGATACTGGATACCAAAATCGACAAAATTACGGTTATGTTCACGTCAACGGGAGAGATGCAGGCAGATGCAATTGACAACGTTGGAGTCAATGATCGCACTGGATTGATTGTCGTGTGCGAAGATGGCGGTGGTATTAGAAGTGAAGAAGACGATTCGTTCATCGGGTCTAGGATGTTGGTGATCAAGCCAGATGGCAGTGCAGTTGCGTTTGCAGAGAACAACCTCAATCTTGAAAGTTTGAATGAGAGCATCCCTGCAGAGCTAGGGGATTATCGATCTTCTGAATGGGCAGGTGCTACATTCTCTCCCGATGGTCAGACATTGTACGCAAATATCCAGACACCGGGCGTGACCTTTGCCATCACCGGCCCTTGGTCCGACTTGTAGTGTATTAGAGCTTTCGAGCCAGCGTTAGTCCGTCACCTATAGGTAGCATGGTCGCTTCTACTCGGGAATCTTGAGTGATTTTGGCATTTAGCTCTCTTAGAGCAGAGGTATCTGGGTCCGTGACCGAAGAATCTGCTGTGCGACCTCCCCATAGTACGTTATCAATCCCAATCACTCCTCCCGCTCGAAGGAGAACGAGGCAACGTTCATAGTACTTGTCGTAGTTCGACTTGTCAGCGTCGATGAACGCGAAATCAAAGGTAGATGCCGCGCCATTTTGAATCAATTCATCTAGCGTGTCAGTAGCGGGGCGCAGGTGTAGATCAATTTTGTCCTGAACTCCTGCCTTCTCCCAGTATTCTTTCGCCATATTCGTCCAAGATTCGCTGACATCACATGCGATCAACTTTCCTGAATCCGGCAAAGCTTCGGCGACACTCAATGCACTATAGCCAGTAAACGTCCCGACTTCGATGACCCGGGTTGCACCAAGGATCTTTACAAGCATCTTCATAAATGCGCCTTGTTCGGGTGAGATTTGCATCACAGCCATACGGAGTTTTGCGTGTGTCTCCGTGCGAAGTTCCTTGGCGGTCTCGGACTCGGGGTAGATATTCTGAAACAGATATTCATAAACCTGGTCTGTGAGGTTCAGTGTGAAGCTGGACAAATGGATTTACCTAGTGGTTGTTGGGAATTGAGTTAGTACGAAAGTTCTTTAGCGAGACGAACGACTGTTGGTTGTCCCGCCTAAACAATTATGTGGGTATTCGGTCTGGTAAGTGCTCAGAGGTTTCTAGTCTTGTCGCGAGATGTGCAGAAGCAACTCCGTTTACGACGCCTGAATTCTGCTAGTCTTTTTGACTTAAAACCAGCCAAACCGTCGAAACATGGATTGGCGGCAACGTAAGCTAGAGAGAAAACGCGGATTGACCAAATTATGACAAGACCCAATATTCTCATATTCAATCCAGATCAGTGGCGTGGCGATGTTCTAGGTCACATGGGGCACGCTGCTGTACAGACACCGGTACTCGACAACTGGGTTGCGGAAGACGCGGTATCGTTTCGGCATGCTTATGTTCAGGCTACGGTTTGTACGCCGAGTAGATGCTCCTTCATGACTGGATGGTATCCTCATGTTCGCGGTCATCGAACGATGCACCATATGCTGAACCCGCAAAAAGAAGAACCAAATCTTTTGCAGGTGCTACGACATAATGGGTATTTTGTGTGGTGGGGAGGTAAGAACGATCTAGTACCTGGACAATTGGGGTACGAAGATCACTGCGATGTTCATTTCCGTCCCACCGCAGAGGACTACGAGAGATGGGGGCATGTGCCGCAACCGGGCAATCATGGTGGCGATCTTGCTTGGCGTGGAACACCAGAGGATGACAACTTTTACAGCTTTTTCAAAGGTCAATTGCACTCATCAACCGATCAACCTTATTTTGATCACGACTGGGCGATGGTGCGCGGCGCGTTGGACTTCATCCAAAATTACGAAGGGGAACAGCCATTTTGTGTTTTTCTGCCGATTGGTTACCCGCACCCACCCTATTGTGTAGAAGAACCTTGGTACTCCCTAACCTCACGTGAAGAGGTGCCTGAGAGATTCATTTATGAGCAGTGGGATGACAAACCAAGCTTGTTACAAGGGATACGCGATAGTCAAAATCTCAGAGGTTGGAGCGAGGATCGCTGGAGGGAGTTAAGAGCTACCTACTATGGCATGTGTTCTCGTGTCGACCACCAATTTGGATTGGTGTTGGACGCAATGAAGTCCTCAGAGAAATACGAAGATACGGCGATCTTTTTCTTCTCGGACCACGGTGACTTTACAGGCGACTACGGTCTTGTAGAGAAAACTCAAAACACTTTTCAGGACTGCTTGAGTCGCGTGCCTTTGCTGATTAAACCGCCGAAGTCGGTCAATGCTGTGAATGGAATCCGAGACGGTCTGGTTGAATTGGTTGACTTTCCTGCTACTGTGTACGATCTCGCAGATATCGACTGTGGTTACTGGCACTTTGGCCTATCCCTTGTGAATCAGCTAACTCGGACAGGGATCGAGCATCGCGATGCGGTTTTTACTGAAGGTGGGCGTTTGATTAATGAAGTGCAAGCTAGTGAGGTAGAGAGCTTGGCTAGAAACGGATCTCTGGGTTTATATTCACCCCGAATAAACTTACAGGTTGCGGAGTCCTCGCCGCTTCCGCATTCCAAAGCCACCATGTGTCGTACAAAGGAGTTCAAGTACACCCGACGCGCTTATGAACAGGACGAGTTTTATGACCTGCTTAGAGATCCTGGAGAGACCACCAACTTGATCAGTGATCCGCAATACAGCTCGAAGATCTCTGAATTGAAGGAGCGGATGCTCACATGGTATATGGAAACAGCAGATGTGGTGCCATTGGTCACTGACCAGCGCGGATTTGGATAGCATCGACTAGCCGTACTACCAGAGATACGAATCATGAACACCCAACCACTCACACATCCAGTCCACACACTTGAATGGTTCGAAAAAAAGTGTCAGCAGAAATTGAGGGAAAGAGCTTCTCTGGGTAAAAGCACACTCACTGAAGCTCGAAATGCCGTTGCCCAAGAGTACGGACTAGAGGATTGGCAAGATGTCAAGCAGATGAGCCGAAACTCAGGTGTGTTTTTAGATAGTTCCACCATTCAATTCAAACGAAGAATTGAAAAACCCGTAGAAGAAGTGTGGCGTTATCTAGTAGAACCGAGTCTTCTTAGTAAGTGGCATTTCGAAACCGAGATCGATCTAAAAATAGGTGGTCGCTTTAATTTCAAGAATGCTTGGTCTGGAAAGATCGGACAGCTTGTAACAGGTAAAACTATTCGATTTGATGCTGAAAAGGGCGGGTACATTGATTTTTCTATATCTGAGGATCAAGGCTCAATCATCTCTGAATCAATCGATTCCCCGCCCACACTACCTAAGGCGTACTCAGATAGTGCTTCAACCATCTTTGAGTTAATTGATCACATGGTACCTCATATAGCTGGCGATTCGGAGTCCAACGTAAGAGATCCATCTTTGCAAGATCAGTCTGTGGGGTCTCAGCTTTCACTCTGGTATGGCGTTGTCAGCGGCTGGCACCATAGTGTTGACACACTGGCAAATTTGCTGGGCGATTCCAAATCACAAACGAGCATTCGGGTACTGGACCACATTTACGCGAAGCTCCTAGATAGTTTCCACGACGTAGCCTCGTGATACCTATCAGGGTTTGACAATGCCTTTTTCTAGTACGTCTGGCAGGAACTTCCGAGGGCTTCTTGCCGTCTGAAATATTCGCTTGGGTTAAGATTCACTTTTTTTAATCCTGTCTGGGTCCTCCCCAATCAATTTTTAGAAGGAAATTTTCCTTGAAAGACGAGACTATTGCCATACACGGCGGCTATGAATCTGAATCGACTACCAAGGCGGTTGCAGTGCCCGTCTATCAGACAGTCGCATATGAATTTGACGATGCACAACATGGTGCTGATCTATTTAATCTAGCGGTACCCGGGAATATCTACTCCCGGATCATGAACCCTACTAATGCGGTCCTAGAAGAACGCGTGACCGCATTAGAACACGGTGTAGGCTCTCTGGTGCTCTCTGCAGGCAGTGCTGCCATCAACTATTCGATTCTCAATCTTGCGGAGAACGGGGATAACATCATCACCGTACCACAGCTCTATGGCGGCACCTATACCTTGTTTGCGCATATGTTGCCGAAACAGGGTATTGAAGTTCGATTTGCGGAAGGGGATAGTCCCGAGCAATTGGCAGCATTGATTGACGAAAATACCAAGGCGGTTTTCTGCGAAAGCATTGGAAACCCGGCTGGAAACATTGTTGACATCCAAGCAGTTGCTGATATGGCCCGCGCACACGGAATTGCCTCGATAGTCGATAACACTGTCGCTACTCCAGCACTCCTGAAGCCGGTCGATTATGGAATTGACATTGTTGTCCATTCTCTGACCAAATATATGGGTGGACACGGCAGTTCGCTGGGCGGTGCCATAACCGACTCAGGAAAGTTCCCTTGGGCAGAACATTCGGATCGTTATCCCATGTTTACGACTCCCGAACCTAGCTATCATGGAGTGGTGTACACCGATGCACTGGGCGCAGCAGCATATATCGGTAGGGTGCGTACTGTGGCACTGAGGAATACAGGCTCCTGTCTTTCACCATTTAACGCGTTTCTACTTATGCAGGGTATCGAAACACTTTCGCTGCGCATGGAAAAACATTGCGAAAATGCTCTCGCTGTTGCGAAGTATCTTCAAGATCATCCAAAAGTTGACTGGGTCAAGTTTGCTGGTTTACCGGGTGATGAGTATTACGACCTAGCCAGCAAGTACATGGATGGAAAGGCATCGGGTATCTTGACTTTCGGTGTCAATGGTGGATTCGACGCGGGTGTCAAGTTCTACGACGCACTGAAAATGTTTAAGCGCTTAGTGAATATCGGTGACGCCAAGAGTCTTAGTTGTCATCCAGCCTCGACCACACACCGACAATTAACGGAAGAAGAACAACGTAGTGTAGGTGTGCTACCCGAGATGATTCGTTTGTCGGTGGGCATAGAGCATATCGATGACATCATTGAAGACCTTGATCAAGCCCTTGCGTCTGTTTAAGAAAAATCTTTGAGGTGACAAGGATTGTCAGCGTGAGTTATTAAGAGAAAAGTAGTTCTCGTACACCGCCTAGTCGGGCAACCGCTAGGCGGCTTTTTCATGGAGGTTCTAGCCCAGCTTGACGAGAGCTTTACCAGTATTTTCGCCGGTGAATAGACCGATCAATGCGCGTGGTGCTTCAGCGAGACCATTGTAAATAGTCTCCTGGTATTGCATTTGACCGCTTTTTACCCAACCGCGCATGTCATCGAGAAATTCATCTCGACGGTCTTCAAAGTCATAGACCACAAACCCTTCCATACGGATTCGTTGGTACACCATATTCGATAAAGTGGTGATCCCAGATGACAATGCGCCGTAATTGTTGTAAGAGGAAATCATGCCACAAACTGGGATTCGACCAAATACATTCATGCGAGGAACAGCTGCGTCTAAGTGTGCACCACCTACGTTGTCAAAGTAAACGTCGATACCGTTTACTGCCGCTGCCTTCAGGCTTTTGCGGAGTACGCCGTGTCGGTAGTTGATAGCGACATCTAACCCAAGAGTTTCTTTCAACCATTTACACTTCTCGTCAGTACCTGCCGAGCCGATGGTGTAACAGTTCTTGATCTTTGCTATCTGTGCAGCGACACTACCTACAGCTCCAGCGGCGGCAGAGACAAATACGTTCTCGTTATCCTTTAGCGCACCTGTAATCAGCATGCCACCCCAAGCAGTGAATCCTGTGGTTCCAAGTACATGCATATAGAGTGTCGGTGAAAACCCCCTTGCATCTAAGTGACTCAGGTCCCCACCATCTGACAAGTAAAAATCCCGCCATCCTGATCCGTGTTGGACTAAATCACCTTCTTTAAATTTCGCGTTGCGAGATGCTACAACGGTTCCAATCGCGCCGCCAGTCATAGGCGTATTGATCTTCTGCTGACCGTTCGAAAGTCGTGGTCGCATGGCTGGGTCAACAGACATGAAGTCATTCTTGACCAAGACTTGGCCTTCGCTCGGATCATCTAGGCGATTGTCGAGGATGGCGAAGTGTTGTTCGGTGGGTATACCGCTCGGATAGTCAACTAGGTGGACTTCTCTAGCAAACATGGTGTAAGGGCCTTCTTAGATTAGAGAGTGGGGTGTCAGGATACGTATCTGACTAACTGGCTTCCATTTCTGCAACCATGTCTTGCATGCCTTCCCATTCATCCCACATGTTGCACATGGCTTGTTTTGAGCGTTCCCATGCATCATTCCCCTCCTCAAATTCTAGCCATTCACCCATTTGACCTCGGTCTGGGTGATCCGTTACACCTGAGACCACCACATTGGGTTGTCGTTTCTTGTTTCGTATACGAAAAATGATGTTTTTTCTAGATTCTGTGCCACGTTCGTTGCGTGTTCCAGAATGAGGTATGTGGTACATTGCAATACACGCATCGCCTGGTTCCATCAGTATCTGAGTAGGTCGCGGCCAACGTCTACCGTCCGGTGTGGTTTCTGATGTCTCATCAGTGAACTTTTCAAAGATTCTTGGCGGAAGGTAGTTCATACCACACCGATTGGGGCAATCATGGTTGAGCCTTGGCCAGTCTGGTCCCTCAGGACCCAAGTGCCCGTTGATGTTGTATTGGTGGCGGAAGAATTCCTGCATATCGTGATGAGCACCTTTGAGAAGGCAAGTTTGCCCTCGGCCTTCTTCGGATTGGTCATTTAAACATACAAACACGAACGCAGTAAAGCTGCCGAGTCCTAGAGTCATATCCGGATCTTCAAATAGAGGCACCATGTTGTGCCCCATAACCTCAGGACTTCGTCCCAAGTCGCCTTTGGGACCTGATGCAAAATGCCTCAGATAAATCTCTTCGGGTTCTCCTTCTTGCACTTCCTGTGGCGCGGCAATGGTTATGTTGCCGTCCATGTGGACTCCAGCACCGTAATAAGGGACATCCTTATCAATGTATCCAAGGTTTGTGTACCGATCGGATGGCTGGCTGGGCTTAATCACGCCTACTTGACAAATGGAAGGGGGATCGAAGTAGCCCATAACATCATGCAGAACGGGTGTCACATCTGAAGCATTCACCAAATCAGTCATGGTTTTATCCAGGCCGAGGCGTTCACCCTTCTTCGCGGCCTTGATTCGTTTGAGTGCGCTATCGACAAGCGCGGGTGATACTGCTTGCTTTACAACGATGTAACCATCGCGGTAAAGGGAGAATTTGTCTTCTCTACTGAGGGTTCTAGGTGAATCCTTGCGGAGGGTACTTGATGAAGTCATTATTAATCGAGCAGGTAAGAATTTTGTGGCCAACCATTGTATCCGGGCTGAAGTGACTTATGTATTTTCGTCGTGCTAAGTATTTAAGGCTCGAATGACGTAAACCTACTTCTGTGAATGCTCGCTCAACTTTACCTTTCTAAAATCCTAGCGTCTTTCCTACTTTGCACTAATAGTGTCTAACACATCCAAAATCTGGGGCGGACGATTCAGTGACAATGTGAACGAATTTGTCCAATCATTCACAGCGTCCATTGGATTTGATAAGCGACTCGCGCCAGCCGATATTGAAGGTTCTAAACAGCATTCTCGTATGTTAGTGAATATTGGAGTACTCACTAAGGCCGAGGGTGAGGCAATTCTTCTCGGCTTAGACCAGGTACTTGAAGAGATAACCGTCGGCACATTCCATTGGTCGGAAGAACTCGAGGATGTTCACATGAACATTGAGTCCCGACTGATCGAACTCGTAGGAGACACCGGCCGAAAGTTGCATACAGGTCGATCCCGCAACGACCAAGTCGCAACTGATGTTCGACTTTGGTTGAGTCGTGAAATAGACGAGATATTGAGACTGATTTATCAATGTCAACAATCAATCGTTGAACTTGCCGAACCTCACACCGCGACGATAATGCCAGGTTTTACGCATCTGCAGAGTGCTCAACCAATTACTTTCGCACACCATCTACTCGCATGGTTTGAGATGCTGGAACGGGATCGTTCTCGACTGCTAGATTGTCAAGAACGGGTGAAGGTTTCGCCGTTGGGTTCAGCAGCACTCGCAGGAACGAGCTTTGACATCGACCGAGAATTCACGCGCGCACAATTGGGGTTTACCGAGGTAAGCCGAAATTCGTTAGATGCCGTCAGCGATAGGGATTTTGCCATTGAGTTTTTAAGCAGTGCAAGCTTGATAATGGTTCACTTGTCTCGTTGGAGTGAGGAGCTCGTCTATTGGAGTTCGTCGCCAGTTCGTATGGTTGAGTTACCTGATGCTTATTGCACCGGCTCTAGCATCATGCCGCAGAAGAAGAATCCCGATATACCCGAGTTAGTTCGGGGAAAGGCAGGTCGGGTTATAGGAAACTTGACCTCCCTGTTGGTTCTAATGAAAGGTCAACCGCTCGCCTATAACCGGGACAATCAAGAAGATAAAGAACCACTTTTTGATACTGTGGATACAGTGTCTGACTGTCTCAGGGCGTTTGCAGGTATGATTCCTGAAATTCGACCAAATGTTGAAAGGATGCTTGATCTTGCATCCGAAGGTCATCCGACGGCTACAGATTTAGCAGATTGGCTAGTTCGCAAGGATGTACCGTTTCGTGATTCGCACAGAATTTCTGGTCAGTTAGTTGCACTTGCGGAATCGAAAGGATGTAATCTCGCGGACTTGGCTTTGTCAGAGATGCGTGAGATCAGCGGTGTATTCGACGAGTCAGTTTATGAAGTTCTGGAGTTAGAGAATTCGGTCAAGTCAAGGTCTCATGTAGGTGGTACCGCACCAGAGACTGTGGCCACTGAGATAGCACGCATTCAGAAACTCTTATTGAATCGTTATAGCGATTTACGAGAGGCTACGTAGTTTCTCCGCAGCGACTTTTGCGAAGTAGGTAAGAATTCCATCCGCGCCTGCTCTTTTACAACATAGTAGTGATTCGAGGATGACATCCTCGGTAAGCCATCCATTCTGAATAGCAGCCATATGCATAGAGTATTCGCCGCTGACCTGATACAGGAAGGTTGGCATGCCAAATCGTTCCTTAACGCGATGCAGAATGTCTAAATACGGGAGTCCGGGTTTAACCATGACCATGTCTGCCGCCTCGTCTATGTCTAACCCAACCTCTCGTAGAGCTTCGTCTGAATTGGCAGGATTGAGTTGGTAAGTCTGCTTATTACTCTTTCCTAGTGCCGAGCTAGACCCGACTGCATCCCGAAAAGGTCCGTAATAGGCTGAAGCGAATTTTGCGGAGTAGGCAAGAATTTTCGTGTGAATAAACTCGCTTTCGTCCAAAATCCGTCGGATTGCTCCGATCCTACCGTCCATCATGTCAGAGGGCGCGATTACATCGGAACCTGCTTGCGCACACACGACTGCCTGCTCTTCTAGTAATGAGATGGTGATGTCATTCAGTACGTATCCGTCCTCATCAATCGCGCCATCTTGGCCGTGAGACGTATAAGGGTCTAGAGCCGCATCAGTCACGATCCCTAGTTCAGGAAATCTCGCTTTGACTGCTTTCACTGCTCGTGGAATCAGACCATTTGGATTGATTGCTTCGCTACCTTTAACGTCCTTTAGATTAGGTTCGATGAATGGAAACAGTGCTATGGCCGGGATATTCAGCGCTTGAACTGTTTCGCACTCAGCTACAAGGGCTTCAATCGTATATCGTTCAATTCCCGGCATTGAGTCCACTGACTCGGTGCCTGATTGACCTTCGATCACGAACATTGGGTAAATAAGATCAGAAACCGTGAGCATGTTCTCCTGCGTGAGACGACGTACAAATGCGTGCGTTCGATTGCGACGCATGCGTAGGTGCGGGAATTTAGCTGTCATGGTTTAAAAATCAACTACAAGATCAGGCGTTTAATTCTCGACTCAAAAGCTCTGCACGCTCAAGGTCGGAAGGTGTATTGATGTTAAAAAACTCCTTTGCATAGGTGGAGAGTTCCACGTGACAATGAGGGATACTGTCTAGCCAATGTTTGACTGCTAAACCACCTTCGGTATAAAACTGAGAAAGTTGCTCCCGACACTCTCGATTGAGTAGCATGCACAAGTTCTGCCTGACATTTTCAACTATCGGCACGGCTACACCTTTGTTTAACGCAACGTCTGAGAGTAACTCAATTAGATTCGTTGGGATAAACGGTACATCGCCTGGGGTCGTAAGCACCCATTCAGATTTCACAGCAGGAAACGTACTGACTAAGCCGACGAGTGGACCTTTTTCAATATCCTGATCAACGACGACTCGATTGCCATACGATTCATAGATCGCAATATTGCGAGAGCCCGAAATCAATACTTCAGAAACTTGAGGTTTTAATCGTTTTTCAATTCGTGCAATGATGGTATTGTTGCCAACAGTGAGTAGCGGTTTGTCCTGGTTATCCAACCGAGATCCTCTACCACCGCAGAGTACGATACCAGTAATCTGATCTCTTTCAATCACGGATTCTGCCACTGGCATGGTAGACATTGAACCCGGACTCACTCAGGAATCCAGCAAGCGTAATATCTCTTGTCTCTGCTAACTCAATAGCCATGCTACTCGGTGGACCAATGCTTGCGATCAGAGGTACGCTAGCCATAGTCGCCTTATGCACCAACTCGAAACTTGCTCTGCCACTCAAAAGAACTCCACGAGATTCCAGTCTTTCTACGTGCTGATTCAGAAAATGTCCTACCAGTTTGTCCATTGCATTATGACGACCGACGTCTTCGGCGATGTGATCAATGTTACCGTGCCTATCGAATGTAGCACAGGCATGTAAGCCACCAGTCTTGTTGAATTGGGACTGAATTTCTCTCATTCTTCGAGGTAGTAAAGTCAGGTGTTCTTCAGATATTTCAAAATCTGATTGCTTCTGTACTGGGAGAATCGTCTGCAGTGCAGCAATTGAGGACTTGCTACATACGCCACAGCTCGACGAAGTGATTAGATTACGAAGAAGATTCTCGGTGTTGAAATTGCTCTCGCTTGCAAGCTCAACCAGCACCACATTTTGGAGATCCTTATCGAGCGAAGGTTCATCAGACCAACTCAATCTATGTATATCATCGCTGGACTTTATGATGCCTTCCGCAAAAAGAAAACCGGTTACCAACTCGAAGTCACTTCCCGGCGTTCGCATAGTCACGGAAATCGAAACCGGCTCAACATCAGACCGACCGTGATACGCAATTCGAAGCTCTAAAGGTTCTTCAATGGTGACATAGTCTTCTAGCGAGGCGCGTTCGCCACGTACTCTGGTGATTGGTACGCGAATGCTCTCGATGGGCGATTTTGGCGTACTTACTTCGGAGAGTGTCATCCTCCGGCTGGCAACAGTTGCCTCTGAGATTGCTTGAAGTAAGTGTAGTTTTGTTGCCACTCACCTTTTAGGTGGTTTGCGGGACGAACTTCAACGGCGGTCACTTTATATTCCGGACAATTGGTTGCCCAATCTGACTGATCCGTGGTAATGACGTTGGTCCCAGAGTCAGGATGGTGGAATGTCGTGTAGACCACACCAGGTGCGACCCGTTCAGTCACTTCTGCGGGAATTACGGTATCACCCATTCGACTTGAAAGCGAAACCAGATCGCCGTCCCTGATTCCTCGTAACTCAGCATCGCTTGGATGAATCTCTAATGTGTCTTCGCTTAGTACTTGATTGTTGTCTGTTCGCCGAGTCTGAGTACCGACGTTGTATTGGAACAACTTACGGCCGGTGGTCAACAGGAGCGGAAACTTTCGATTTGCTCGCTCAGTCGTTGGTTGATAGGCTGTCGTATGGAACATGCCCCTCCCTCTGACAAACTCATCAATATGCATAATCGGCGTGCCCTCTGGTGACTGCTCGTTTAGAGGCCACTGGGCACTACCTAGTTCATCCAATCGATCATGCGAAAGTCCGGCGAACAATTGAGTCGTTGCTGCCAATTCATCAATGATTTCACTACTGGTGTTGTAGTGCATCGGATAACCCATCGCATTCGCTAATTCTTGTACTACCTGCCACTCATGTTTGCCAGTTTTGGGTTTTGTAACTGGGCGGACTCGATTCATCCGACGTTCTGCATTGATAAAGATCCCATCTTTCTCAAGGAAGGATGTTCCTGGAAAAATTACGTGCGCAAAGGACGCTGTCTCGGTCAAGAATAGATCTTGTACGATCAGACATTCAAGAGATTTAAGTGCTGCTTCAACATGTTTAGTGTCCGGATCGGATTGTGCGAAGTCCTCTCCCTGAATGAACATACCCTTAAATCTACCTGATCGAGCCATGTCGAACATCTGAGGAATTCGATAGCCTGGTTCAGCGTCAATAGTCACTCCCCATGCCTCGTTGAAAACCTCTCGGCTCTCCGCGTTGGTTATGGCAGCGTACCCAGGTAGTTCATGTGGGAATGAACCTACGTCGCATGAGCCTTGTACGTTGTTTTGACCTCTAAGTGGATTGACTCCAACTCCATCTCTGCCGATATTGCCGGTTGACATCGCAACATTAGCCATGGCCATGACCATGGTGGACCCTTGACTATGTTCAGTGACTCCTAGTCCGTAATAGATACTGCCATTATTAGCGTTGGCATAAAGTCGAGCGGCGCGACGGATTTCTTCAGCTTCGACCTGACAAATCGTCGCGACATGTTCGGGTGAGTTTACTTCAAGGAGCGCGAATTCTCTCCATTCTTCGAACGCATCCAGCTCGCATCGACTTTGGACGAATTTTTTATCCCAGAGCTCTTCTTTTACGATAACGTGCGCTATCGCATTCATAAGAGGTACGTTAGTACCAGGTGCAATAGGTAGATGCACAGTTGCCTCTACATTCGGTGATCGAACTAAGTCAATCTCCCGAGGATCTACCACGATAATTTGCGCGCCCCTACGGAGTGCTTGTTTAATGCGCGAGCCAAACACAGGGTGCGCTTCAGTGGGATTCGCACCGATCAGAATCATGACATCTGTCGAGTCGACAGAATCAAAATTTTGTGTACCTGCTGAAGTACCGAAGGCTTGCTTCAAGCCATATCCAGTCGGTGAGTGGCAGACTCTAGCACAAGTGTCGACGTTGTTATTGAGAAACGCGGTTCTCACGAGTTTTTGAATGACGTAGATCTCTTCAATCGTCACACGCGCCGAGGTAACTGCGCCGATGGATTTCGTACCGTATTTGGACTGAATCCTTTTCAGTTTTTGTGCAGCAAATTGGATAGCTTCGTCCCACTCTACCTCTTGCCAAGGGTCGTCTCTGTCCTCTCTTACGAGAGGCGTCATAAGGCGTTCTGAGTGATTTGCATATCCCCAGGCAAATCTGCCTTTGACGCAACTTGCACCGTGATTGGCACCACCTTCCTTATATGGGACCATGCGAACAACTTGATCACCTTTCAGTTCGGCTTTAAAGCTGCATCCAACCCCACAGTATGCGCAGGTCGTGAGAACAGTACGATCAGGGACACCCAATTCAATCACTGACTTTTCCATCAGAGTTGATGTAGGGCATGCTTGTACGCATGCACCGCAAGAGACGCATTCGGACGATGCAAAATCCGGTCCGGAAGTGGCGATTTTTGAGTCAAACGCTCGGCCATCTACTGTAAGTGCGAACGTACCTTGAACTTCGTCACAAG